>Ga0126335_1001762_pt1 | contig 12462 bp, 9 predicted proteins | sample OlaspJWI45metaG_FD_108409 | JGI IMG/M metagenome (GOLD analysis project Ga0126335, IMG submission 108409) | Marine gutless worms symbiont microbial communities from Oahu, Hawaii - Olavius sp. 1 OAHU.JWI-45 metaG | ecosystem: Host-associated > Annelida > Digestive system > Unclassified | place...
AAGTCTTTTTCATCTGAGACACATTCCAGTTTCACATCATTCATAACATACTCAGCTTGTACATTGTTGTATCCTATATGCATAACCTTACATTTCTCGACATTGAAAAGCATCTGCCATTCTTTGGACCATGCATGTCAGGGACAACCAGATGGGTTTCTACATGGACTAGTCCGCTGAGCCCTATGCCTTCCTTACTTGCTGGATGATATGCCATTGACTGACAGTGAAGCTGCACACGGAAAATATGACGTTCTCGAAGGCAGAGTCAGTCTGCCATAGCAGCGGCCATAGCCGTTGCTCGCTCATGGGCGGTGCCAGAAGCAGTGACGTCATTTGCAATAAAAGGATCAGCTGGGCTGGGCGGTCGGTCGGTGCGCCGCGCTAGGTGTGTTCCGTGCCAGGTCTGTCTGTTTATCTGTTATTGCCAATGGCGTTGTCGCCGTCGCTGCGTTATATTCATGGTAACAGCACTGATGACGTATTTCGACTGCTACTTGACGGCACACAGCTTACAACCGATGTCTCCGGCCTGCAGCGATCGGTGTGTCCGACGTAGACGTCATTCTGTGTTAATTAATTAATTTCTTGTGTTTATCGTTATTCAGGGCGGGGCGGCGGCTTGCACAAACATCAGTTAACGTTAAGGGCTGATTAACTCCGTTATACTATAATGTACCTCATCAGCTGTTAACGTTAAATGACGTCGGTGCAACCTGCCTCAGTCTGTTTATTAGTACGCACTGGCTAAAGTACCATCCAGACGGCACTTTAGCCTCCAAGTTAAAGCGCCGTCTAGACGGTACTGCAACTTTATATCTAAAGTAGGCCTACCGTCCATCTCAGTAGGCCTACCGTATCTTTTTTAGTAACCGGGTAGTTAATAGTCTGCCTTGCCATGTTGTGTTATGGATACCGATAGTAAATTTAAATCCTACGTGGTAAATTCTGGCAGTACCAAGAGCTATTGTGTATGATTACAAAGCTGAAATTCACGGAACTGGAAGCTGAAGTTTACATTATTAGAATCAGTTATATAGGATATCGGTATTTTGTTAGTTTTGTATATGTGATGTGGGCATAGAGGTATTGGTCTGCACTCGTAATTCCACTAGGTCTGTGTCTACATGAGTACAAATTTATAAACCTTAGTGCGTAACTGCATATACGGCACAAAGTTACATAGTACGGTGTAAATTTAAGTATTAGTTTTATAAAGTCTAAAAAATGAAAATCTTAATGGTCAGGTATTTTGGGTTATGTTTAAAACCCTGTTCTTCTGATCCTGGTTTTAGATTTACGTAAGTATACATGTGGTGCAAGAGCAAGATACTGCTAGAGGCAAACACAGACTAATATGCTGCTTAGGTCACAGACCACGGCCCAGTAAATATACAAAATTTTTACTAGTACGTCCATGTTGACATCATCGATTGATTCTCATAAGCAAACTGCTGACACTAAAACAACACTTGCATATAACAACAGACGAAAATAACACATGTATTGAACATTCTTATCTATTTGTTCATCTATTTAAAATGTAAATTCTATTTAATGCATAAACTTCTAATTTCATATGTAAATGGAATGGCTCTTACTTAATACAAGTACATTGCGGTATACATTAGCTGTGTAAACGATAACGTTAGTGTCATTGTTTAGACCCGGAAGCAAAAGAGAGAGCAAGTGGTAACGAGAGAGAAACGGGGTGAGCGAGAGCTAGTGATATTTTTCGTGCGAGCGAGCAACAATTCATACGAGTGAGCCGAAGTGAGCGAAATTTGCACCATGTCCTAGAGTACATGACTAACAAATCTGGGTATATTTTTGTAATTTTGACTCATAGTACTGTGATAACTCTAGTAAAATGGATAAATTGCAACGTATTATTTATACTAATACGTCACTAACTGATCATAGCACAATTGTGACTTCAGTAACAATGCTGTTTTCAGATTATAAGAAGTTAGTTGACAAAACACAAGTAGGCTAATGAGAAAATTTTTGTTAGTAGGCCAAGTTACATACATACTACATATTAGCAGTAAGAGCAAAGTCAGATTACGTGAGAAAAGCGAGCGAGGTTTGCCAGCAAGTGAGCAAGAAAATGACTTGTGAGTTGCTTCCGGGTCTCTATCATTGTATTAATGCAAACCTGGAACTTTTATCTTCAAACTTAGAGTACCGCACAGATGAGATTGTACAGTCTGGGCAGTACTTTAGGCATAAAGTTGCAGTACCATCTATAGACAGTACTTTAATTTTGAGGCTAAAGTGCCATCTTGATGGTACTTTAGCCAGTGGATTATTAGTACCCCTGTGTTTGGCTACTACAGTATGCATGGCAAATCTGTCATGTGGTTGTTGTACTTGTTGATGTGATTTTTTTGTATGTTGATAATATAACTGTAAAGGAAACTGTGAGTAGCATGTACATTTCATGGCACAATTTACAGATGTAGCCTACAGTATACAAATGAAGCATAATGGCCAGGGAGACATGCTAATATATATGTCCCAAAGTTGAAATGTCACACGAGGGCAGAGCTAGTTAGATCCACATTAAAGATGCAACAGCGCTCTAAGCCAGCAGAGAGAGTTTACATCGGGACAGTATAGAGTCATTTGGTTTAGCGTAGTTAGCAGTAGAGTCAACGTGTAGTCCAGCAAACTGCCATCGTCTGCCATCGTCATTATGATGATGATGATGATGCTCTGCTAATGAGTGAAGAAAAATGCTAGATAGAAGAATCTTTTCCATCTTGCCTCTCTGCTCTACCACTGAGCGAGTCTTCTACCCAACTCTAGATGAAAAACAAGACTGAAGACCATTATCCACCCTCATTCCTTGACATGACACAGGCTTATGATGCTTAACATACGTAATTTTCCCGGCAGTGACAGATACCTGTGCTAGTAGTTTGTATATATTTATTTGCATTAGTTGCTAGTACCATGTTACGGCATCTTCAGGAATTATTGTTATGTGAGATATGTCTGTGGTGTTTGCTTTTCAGAACTGCTTCAATCCGTCTGCTTCTCCATTTCAGCCGACAACGTGCACATCACTTTCAAGTAATAGACTGACTGTGATGCATTCAGACACACCAACAGTAGCTGCACAGTTACCATACTTCCAGCCACATTGGACACAGTCTAGCTGGAGTAATGTCTATCAGCATGAGCCACCACTGGCGTTCCAGCACTATGACACTACTGCGTACTATGCTGCGGAAGATATGACTGCTAGAAATGTAGGTTTTCAGCAGCAAGCAAGTGTGTCTTGTCCTGCCGATTGGTATCTCGACGACATGGGAAATCCTCAAGCTTTGCAGACTTCGCTCTCTTTTCAGGTGATTTTTTGCCACTATTTCCCAATAAAAAACTAGTGATTGGCCAGTAGTAATCAGGCATATTTTCATCAGATTGTAATAGTAAGCAGAAAAATCCGTCTGTGGATATTATGTTTGGTCATTCTGAATTGTGTGGTATTGTTTGTGAGTGTAGTGTAGTATTATCTGAGTCATCAGCGGTGTTTGCTAAGTCATACCTGTAGTTTAAAATTGCATTTTACATTAATGCATGTTACTTATTCTTGTAGGAGCCTGAAGCTGATCTACTCAGTGGCAGTAACTCCAGTGATCCATTTGGACTAGGCAAGAGCACTGGCAGTATGGGACGAGCACTTGATGAGTTAGTGAGTAAGATAGTGGAGGACGACCTTTCACAGTCGCTAACAGAGACAAACTTGCAAGCCATGTCTGCAGCAGAAATGCCACATTTTAATAGGTGTGTTTAATTGTTTGTTATCCTTAGCATGTTGGCTTATTACTGCATCAATTGCTACTTTCTAAGTATCTTCAACAAGAGGCCAAAGTAATTTGGCAAAGGCTGCATTTTTCTTGCCATGGGGAGATTGGGACCCCTGTCTAACATAATGTTCCTTGGGTCCCAAGAGTCTTCAGCCCAAACAGGACCTCAATTCTCTCAGCCATTTTTGCACAAAGAATATTTATAAGTGAAGCTATGTGACAGACAGGAACATCGGTAGCAGTAATCTGCATCTCATGCATTCGATGCAGCCTAAAGTGGTTTTAGGTGGGTGAATGACATGAATCGTTTCACATTTATGATTATGTTCTCACATTGCTAAAGTCAGTTTGTATAGTCCCAGACATTCTTGAATAAACACAGTGTGAATTCTTTCATTTTCTGACACTTTTGGTAGTCACCAAGAAGAGCAATTGACCTGTAATGGTGGGTCACATCTTAGCATGTACTGGATGCTAGCTATCGTACTTGTAGTATCCTGATGTTCTTGGCATTTATTTCGAGCACAGTATTCAGAATATTCAGGCATTGCTTGTAAGTTCCACTATGGGAGACTGGCGATCTAGCATAAGCTGAAGTAACATCAATCAATTACTAAGTGTTATTATCAGTTAAACAAAAATTGAATGTAGTGATACTAGTTAATGTCAGATGCATCACAATAAACTGTTTCAGCTTAACCTGATTTTGCAGTTGAATAATTGCACAATGTCCTGTGATACTGACGTCAGATTTAGTTGAATAGATAAACTTTTGTGATATTGATATTGTCGTGTGTCAGTGGCACTTCATACAGCAGCAGAGGTGAATTGGCATGGTCAACCTCGAGTGAAGCTATCTTTTCACCTGACATGTTGAAGAACAGTGAGCCATATACTCAGTCTCCACTGAGGAACACTGTGCATGGACCTTCCAGTGTTGGCACGTCTGCATACTTTAGACCTGCGGCCATTGTACATGGTGTTCAGTCAAACCAGTTTACAACTGACGCAACACTAACAGATGTTGGCTATGGCCGCATTCTGATGTCGTCTGCATTTATGTCAAGCACAACTTCTCAAGCACTGGATGTAGCACCAAATGTGGATCGCAGTCAGTCCACTCATTTGGCACATGACTACATGTACAACTATTCTCCAGTAAGCGTGACTACCCCTGCAGTGTATGAAACTTCGCGTGTTTATTGTACCAGTCATATGCCTGCATACCAGTATGGATGGACCAATGCTGCAGTGCCTGTGAGCAGTGGACCAAGATCCAATCATATTCCATTTACCAGCTGGCAGAATATTCGTCAGCAAACTGATGTTGAGTCACCTGCCACTGCTGGGACCCGTTATTCAGCAGCAGTGCCAATAACCTTACAAACATCAATGCAGTTCTCTCCAGTCTCTACCATCACTAGTCCAGCTGCTAGTATCCCTTCTCCTGTTATCAGCCCATACTCACCTTCTGTTGGTAAAACATACTATGACTCATCTGACAGTGAAGGTCCTCGTTTACCGTCTCACCTGCAGTCGCAATACATTGAGAACCTCCTGCAGCTGCACTGTTTACTCTTAGCATCTAACAAACTGCAGGCAGCAAGGTATCCATCGCCGTCACTTGCTGCTCGTCGTTTTGACACATACATTCCTGGAAGTGTCGCAGCATCGACGTCAAGATTGCCAACATTTGATGTCAATCACTTGTCACTTTTGCCTGGCGGCTATCAGCATGCATTTACTGCACCTCGATTTCCAAGGTTTGCATTAGAGTCATGTAGTGTTATGATGACGCCTGGCTGTGACACTTGTCTTCGGTGTTACCATTGTTGTTGCGACAGTCTAGTTGTTAATTTGCATCCTTCTGGTGTTTCTTGTGCAAAAGATAGATGTGCCAAGTTTAGTCCCTGCAGCTGTTCGTGTTTTCTGCATTTCACTTAAGCTCACTGTCGTCTTTCACTTAGTCTGTTCCTTGCCAGTGTAGTAAATCTTTCTCATCTGACCTCGTGTTTTACCACCATTTATTTTGCCTTCTAACATTAACAAGACATTGATCCCACTGCTTTTCTTGTGTCCTGCAGTTGAGCCATTTTTTTATCTTGCACTGTTCCTGTGGAACTGTTGTTCTTTGATTGATTTGTTGCATACACTGACGGTATTTCACTTTTAAGTGCTTTGAAATTCAAATTGGTTGCAAGTGTTTCCTTGGAGACTTTCAGTAGTATTGCTGGTAGTAGCAGTGTTGTTATTTCAACGTTGCATGCACTCTGGTTTCTGATGTTGAACAGACGTAGTGGACCAGCAAATGAGCTTCATATGCATCTTGAAGAGTGCTACGAACAGTTTAAACTGATTGAAAATGAACGCAAGAAGGTATTTGGCAGTTTTGATATATGCAGTTTGTCATTCCATGTAGATTTTTTATTTATTTTTTGTTAAAGGTTTGATTTTTAAAAATTATGTTGAGTATAATTTAAGTATGCAGCCATGAATTTGAAAACTGTTTGTTACTCCATTTGCTAACTTTGTTAAAAAATAGTTGTGTGTAATTATGTTGGATGACAGACCGAGGCGGAGTTGGCACGTCAGAACCCGGGCAGGATGGTGTCAAGTGCAAACAACATTCCTGTGCCACCGTTGTCCATTAATCCATCGCGCATTGATCGTCTTATTGTGGAATCATTTCGTGAACATGCCTGTGTATGCTTCCTTTTTTGTTGTCTAACAGTGGTCACAACTAATCGTGGATATTTCCTTACAGCTGCATCAGCATTGTTTATATTGTTGTTTTTTCGACATTTTGTAGGTCAGTAATATGGCACATCAGACATATGAAGTAAGTTTAGGTTAGTAAATTGGTTTGTACAATCAGCGACTGGCGCGTGTTCTCCGATGCAGTCTACCTGTCTATCTATCTCTCTCTCTGTTTATCTATTTGAATATCTTTGTGTCAGTTATCTACTTCCTGACCTGGAGCAGAAACGGCTCAACCGATTTCCATAACATTGTTCATTTTATAGTCTACTAGTGTTTTGACACTACAGCTCTTGGAAATTTGGCTAAAATGGTACATTTTGCTGTTGGGCACACTGCCAGTGCAAAGTTATGCGCGACGTACTTATTGGGTCGTGGCATTGGGCCTGCCCTTACACCTGCTTACACTGTAGTGTGACTGAGTGTCGCAAATATGCTACCATCACCACATTGTAGACCGGTGTTACATTTGTTATTTTTCTGAAATATATCTCCTTAATCCCTATCAGCTTATCAAGAAAGAGTTGACAAGACAGGTGAACTAGGTATGAAACTCGGCAGCTCACCTACCAGCTTGTAGATTCAGCAGTGCTTGTTATATGCAACTTATTTTACTATAGAGACATGTAGCAAGGTTGCAAGTCAAGGTAGAGTATTATTTCAACTAATCTGTGTTGTTTTATCCCATTTTCTTAAGTGTTTAGTTATATAGTTATATATTTATTATGTCTGTACATTTACTGCAGGTGCTGACATTGGTTGCGAGAATCGAGCAACTGCGAGGCGGTACCTCCCTTCCTGCAGCAATTCAGCTGACACTCAACAGCTGGTACTCAGGTGTTGGCAAACTGCACCAGTGTCGCCGAGACGAGATCGTCAATGCTGCTAGTCGCTATCATGGACACAACTCACTGCAGCAGAAAGAAAGAGGTTGTTGAACTGTTTATTGCTTAAGGTTAAGGTTTAAATTCTGCATGTGGGTTAGCAATAAACAAATTTTACAGTTTAACAGTAGTTTGTAAATTGTGTTACATGGTTTTTTGTTGGATTCTTATAGTTGGTAGTTGATTTTATACACGGTACATACATACACACATACAGGGTTGGCCAAAAAACCTGACCTGTATATGATGACACAGAAATACTTTATAGACCAAGTGGTTCAGCTCTTTGTGTAAAGTAAGACTGGTGCTTCAAATTTCACCAAATTTAAAATATTCTTTGTGCAGCTTTAGTGAAACATTACGCACCCCAAAACGACATGTTATTTAAGCGACAGCATTAACTTTCTGTATTTGCTTCACTTAAAATAAACCATAAACACTCATTCATCAATGATTTTTGAACATCTGTCAGTCGAGATGGAAATTCTGCCCTGTGCATCACTAGCATGGAGAGACTTGTTGGCAGTTGGCTTACCAAATTTCATTAAATTGGACCATCCACAGCGTGACAGTGGAGATGTGATGCCACAGCGATTTTCAAGATGGCGGCCTTCTGCCATGTTGGATTTGGTATAGGGAAATGATGATCACCATCTACAAAGTGAAGTTGTTGGTCTCGGGTTGTTTCTCAGATTTTGACTTGATGTGATTAATAGTTTCTGAGATATTGCATTTGTTACCATTTGTTATTGATTTTGGCACCCACTGCTCATGAGCCATATCATGTGATCTGCGAGTATTGGATGAGAAGCCACTACATATTTGGAATTCTCTACTCAAACTTTTGTGCAGCTGTGATGTCAATTAAGGGTAGTTCATAGTCGACTAGTGCCAATGCCAAGCAATTTTTTGTGTAAAACATACAGAGTGGTGCATATGGCCACAAAAAATTTTCGGGGCAGACCCCTAATTTATTGAAGTTTTATAAAACACAAATAAAAAATATAGCAAGCCATGTCAGATTTGATCAAATTTTGGGGTCTGAACAGCTAACAACTGATTTCCGTCACATAGCAGTCCTGAGCAGACTGTTTACTCGCCGTGATGGTGCCTAGGGCAACTCAGCCTTCGATCCCTTTGGGGTTGGTACATAAGGACCATCTTTGGCTGGAAAGGCAAAGACAGATATGGTTCATTCCATTTGTGGTTAAACATGCGGGTGACAGGTAAACTGTGTAATCCCTTGACAACGCATGCCACACCTGAGCACTTCTGTGGCAAGGTTCTCTTACAGAGAGGCGCTATATCAGGTGTACTTTACCTGTACCTGTACCTAGTTGTCTGTCTATGAGAGCAGCATGTTATCTACGTCTGTGCACAGATGTGTTGGCTCTGGCATGTGCATTGAATGAACTCACTTATCACACTCGTCATGCACGCACCGCGCTGTGGTGCTCTCTGCAGCTGGCAAGCCGTGATCTGCCACATATCAGTCTGCAGGCAGCTGTTGCAGCTGCTGACAACCAGCTTTAGAATATTTTGCAGTCGTTGATGGATGTTTCCACCTGGCAGTGTGTCAGTCACGTCACGTTTTCGCACAAGTCTCTCTGATGCAAGCTGTATTTGTGAAAGTGCTTTCATGTTTTTATTTATTTTTTGTTATTGTTTCAACAGGTCTCAGCGGATTTTGAAAACGCCTATAATTAGCACTTGTGCAAGTGTCTCTTGCTGCAGCGTATTTTGTAGAGGTAACAGTGGCCAATTTAACTACTTTTTAATCTTCATAGCTGTCTGTTGCTTGGCACAGAATTGAAAATACATTAATGTTAATTGTTCGCTGAAGTTTTTCTGAAGCTCAGTGGAGATTGGGAACAAGTTATGTAAATGTTGCTGAATTTTAAGTGCCAAAAATTAATGCGGAAACATGTTAATCTGATTGTTTCTGGACTTTGAGCAAAGATTTTTGCTTCAGATTTTTTACTCATTTGGCATGAAAGTAGTCTCCATGTTTATTAGTAACATTCATTTAGTTGTATTGTACAGTTTTATATTACACTAGAGTAGGTTAAGTGAAGTTGTAGTGTTGTGAACATAATTATGAACATAATGATTAATGAAGAACATTTAAAACTTTTACATCTTTGCCATTTGTTTGTTTTTCTCATTTGTTTGTTGGTCTTACGAGAACTTTATGAATTTCTTAGCGACACACCTGCAGCTGCTTTGTAAGCTGGCGTTAAACTGTTTATTACATGGCATCGTAAAGTGTGTGTTTTTTTGCAGATAATAGTCACAGGATTAACAAAAAATGCAAACATGTGGTGTGCAGAATGAAATTGAAAGTTACGTTGGTTTTGTGCTTAAAATAACATTGTGGCAGTGATAATGCGTGGTCTGGTTGCTATTTGCTAAGAGTTTACTTTCTGGATGCTGTCCTGCAGTAAGGTTATAATAGTGAGGTAGCAATAGACATGTGTCACTTTATGTTATTTTTGGCAGATTCTGGCAATTGTCTAGCACTTGATGGGGATATTGGTATGTAGCTAGAGACAACAGCTTTGTTGTGGTGAAGATTGGTAGACATTGTATAGTGACTGATGTATAGGACGTAGGCAATTTTGTTTCTTTTTCGTTATTTATGTTAACTAACTTCACGACCTGCAGTAAAGTAGCCTAGCTATCTGAAATGTAGATTATGATAAGTAGTCACATTTGGTAAAGAGTATATATACATATACATACATATATACATATACATATATATTATAGTGCATTGCTTCACTGTTGTGTGATCACAGCTATATCTGCAGACTTTTCTGTTGTCATTTTGTGCGTTGTTTGTTTGCAACTTTTTGCTTTTTGTGATCGGTTTCATTGCTAGACGTTTGTAAATAACGTACATATTAGACTGCACTTGAATTTTGTAATCCGTTTCTGCAGGGTGTTTTGCGGTGTGTAGCATATGATAGCTTTCACTCTGTGTTTTCTAGGTTGTAATACTGCAGAGAACGCGCATATCTTGTACGTTGCAAATATTATAGTATTATGGTACAGCTTGTGATTCCATACATCGGCTGAGTATGCTGTACATATTGTGTTGTGGCATATGTTGAATTTTTAGGGTAATATTTTATTTTGTAAATGATGCTTGATGCTGTATATAACACAGTGAGGTACTGAGAATGCTATGTAGAATAAATTCATAATCCACACCATTATTTACTTGAATATTCTAGTATATGATGAAACCCTGCTTTTTAATGAGTACTTCAAATCTGTGACCTTAGCAGTTCTATCTTATTTTTATTGTCACTTTTTCAAGAGTTATTGGCCATCATCTGGTTTTATCATTTAAAAGTTTCTTTATATTAGGATGATAAATTTTTACAGTTGCCATAATGTGAGCTGTTTTTTTGTAAGAACCATTTAAATTAGCTGAATCTTTGAAGTAAGTGGTGAAACTGGCATTTAGCATTGTGTACAGCATCATTATGTAAATAAAAAGCATTTGCAAAAACATCTGTATTTTTATATCATGCTGAATGTGTTTACATTAAGAATTGGTCAAAGGCGTTAATATTCCATGACGTTTGATAAGTTAATACTTTTACCACTCTTTGTGTATGGTGTTTTTCTTGATTCTCTCATTTCATACTGTAGTCTGTGTGACTCAAGTTTTTAGCTGTAGATAGGAAAGTTAAGTGCTCAGTTGACCTGTCATGTGTGGTAATATTCACATAATTATGCGAGTGTGTAGATCTAGTTGTGTAGTTAGTGTATAATACATATGCAAAGATTTGTGTTATGTGACATGTGGCCATGTAGCTCGTGTAGGTTCTGAAGTGCAATTATGTTGTCTGTGTATTGTTTCACAGTCATGCAGAAAGTATTTGTTGAATATTATTTCTTTTGTGTACAGTATAAATCGTTGCCTGAAATTGCTTGATAACTCTACTCTGCATGAATGATTGTGTAGTGCTTAATGAGATCACTGAGTTATCTAGAGACGTGGTCAAGTTGAGAATTATTACTACAGTCGGAAAGTATAATATTCTTTTCTCTGTTGCTGTCTCATCAAATCGATGTCATCTGATTTGTGATAATTGTGTGAAGGATTTGAGGAAAGAAAGCAAAGCTGTACATGTATTGTGTACCACAGCTGTACATGGCCATAAGTATATTCAAACAAGCCATTTATGCAGGTAAACTAGGTTGTTTGGTTGGTTTTGCTTCTCATGTCAGTTAGTTTTTTATGTTTTTCTCAATTGAGCCTAGTTTGTTTGTCTTTAAGTTTGCTGGATTCTTGTGTATTTTTCAGTTGTTATTAGCTAAGTTTCAACGTAAGTGCAGTTGATTCCTGAAGACGCTGTCTCCAAAATTCCCTGTTAAAATGCAAAGTGAGATGATGAATTTTGCTCACTTATTGTTCACTTTTCACAGGTGGTCAAACATGTACATAGTACCAGAAATCAAAGTATTCGTCTGAGCACATTGGACATTCGTTTTTTTTCGTTTTTGGCCAAAGTAGCCATAATTACTGCAGTCTTGTGTTAATTGAATTATAGAATTGCTGTGAGCAACTTAGTCCAGTTGCTGATGGAATGCTTGCATGCAAGTATAACGGGCCAATAGCATGTAACGATGATTGTGGTTATGGTATTTAGTGCACAGCAACCATAAAGCTACCATAACTTACTTACCACTTTAATAATGGTTTACTGATTGGGCCTCTACTGTTTAAAAAAATCATTTGATGCTAAATGGCAAGATAAGTGGTTGTATTTTTGTATTTAGTATTTAATACAGGGTGGGCCAAAAAACGGCCCCCCTATACTTTAAAAGCTTACTCAATATCAAATGCAGTTTTTTTAACAAATCAGTATAAAAATCTTAAACTGCTATTCATTTGCAGTAAAACCACACCTTAGTTGCAATTTTATCTTTACTAAGTCAACAGTAATTAGAAGTTAAACATATGTACCCAAAATATTGAAAAACACAATGGA
>Ga0126335_1001763_pt1 | contig 12461 bp, 5 predicted proteins | sample OlaspJWI45metaG_FD_108409 | JGI IMG/M metagenome (GOLD analysis project Ga0126335, IMG submission 108409) | Marine gutless worms symbiont microbial communities from Oahu, Hawaii - Olavius sp. 1 OAHU.JWI-45 metaG | ecosystem: Host-associated > Annelida > Digestive system > Unclassified | place...
GAGAAGGGAAGAGAGGGGAAAGGGGGGACTTACTCCAAGGTCTTAGGGGGGATAGACACCACTGTAACCAAGTACTCTTTTTCCAAGATCGTGTAATCAGTTCTTTCTCAGTTGCTTAATTCCTAGTTACACGCCGTTTCCATTTTTATAATCAGTCCGCCAATTGATTTGAGATACACAACCGATAGTAGATTGTATTGCAAGCATACTGACAGATTAATTTTGACTTTGTTTAAACTTTCCTCAAAACAGCTTTGGTTTAGCTGTTTTAGTTTAGACATGATAGAATATATGTACTTCGGTCTTTCTATACAGACACTTTATCTCAACAGTTATGACTTTTTCATTATAATTACACTAACGACAAGAACTCCAATCAGAACTAGTATGGGATAAGCTTTACGTGCTATGTTCGGCGGCAGTGTTGATAACCTAGTCCTAGGCTTATCATGTTTTATTTCAAATTAATTATAAAACTTCTCTCAGTCGGTATAGGCTATTGAATGGCGGTTAAAAAATTTCACTAGTAAATTGTATGACGTTATGAACCTATCCACATTCTGTGAGACTACGAGCAGTCCCGGTTGAAAACCAGATCTTGCAATACATGACACAAACGCACATAGGCCTGCACTATCCATACAATGTGCACACAACGCACCTCCACTTCGGTACGACATATATTTTTGCAATGTACTCATCATTAAGTCTGTTATTCGGTAAGCCACACAACATAGCAATATTCTGATTATCATGTTATCAAGCACACGAAAAGCGAATAGAAGCAAACGGCGCTGCTACGTACCGTACGATATCATTATCATTGTGGAGGCATCTTGAACAACTCAGGCCTACACTCATGCATATATATTATGCTGTCACTACGTGCTATAGCAAAATAAAGCGTCATCCAGTCAACTCAGCAGTACAACAGTTCTTTCTGTTCGACGACAGACTAATTCAGATACATGTACAATATCAAAATAACCATTTGGCTCGGCTTGCCTGTTGTCTCAAGCCTTTACTACTTCCCGCTGCTACAGTGATTAGTTCGCCGCGGATGCTAACCATACCTTCTTGGGCCAGTCAGCTGGAAATGCGACAGGCTTTTGTACACGTAGCACCAAACAGAAACACAAATAACATTCATATGGGAGGCAGAGTAGTAAATAAAAATCGTGTAGGCTCAGGCTTTCCACTGTCACTACAGACGACAGTCACGACAGTTATCACTGTTTTCTTCTAAACTTTACACGCGCCATCGTCGTCTGACGTGCCCGCCGCGCAGCTCCAGCAGCACACGACATAACATCTATATTACAATACAAATATAATGCATTGATTAGGTATACACTGTTGTCAAACGCATACCTCACAAATATATCAGTATAGAATGCTGGTAACATAATTCTGGCAGACTGGCAATTTCCAACATAAGCTACATATAATACGTCTAATCTGAACGGGTTGCGACTTTCTGAAATTGTAATAGCCAGCATACTTATGCAGTTTGACGAAAATCAATGGCAGTTGTTCATCAACATCAATTCGATGAGATATGCCATGCGGTAATGCTCCGCTAGCCAACATGGGTTGGCACGAGTTAATTCAAGTAACAGTTGAGGATTTCTCATACAATAAACATTCAGTAAGTTTTATGATGCCACACGTTAGTCGACAGCCTTTGTCGTCTCCTCGGTGCCCTTTTCACAGTCTTCAATCTTCGGTTTCTCTTCTTCGGCTGTTTTCTCAGTGTCCTTCTCTTCTTTCTTCTCCTGATCATCTCCCTTCTTCTCTTCTCCGGTCTCTGCAGCCTCATCCGTCTTTTTGTCCTCCTGTTCTTTAGGTTTACTCTCTTCCTCGACTGGCCGCGGTGGAGGAGCGAGAGGCTCGTAGCCGTCTAGCGACGTGTAACGCCCGCTAATTTCCCACAGTTTTGTCTGAACTTCTTCGCTTTGTGTTTCTTCTGATGAACTTGCCTCCTGGCCTTCCTTTATGTACTTGCCGGTCACGTCTAAAATGACAACCAAACACTATTCGCGAGTCTTGGAAAACGGCATTTAAACGACCCCTTCAGTAGCCTAGTGTCTTACATATTACACATAGGCCAATCTAGGCCTGCAGGGTGGGCCAGAAACGGACTAATTTTGAAAGTTTGTAACTCCTGTATAGGATGTCGCAGACAAACGTTCTATACAGCGACTTGTTCAGCTCTTTAGCAACAAGACTGATGCTTCAAACTTTACCAAATTTAAATATTCTTTGTGCAGCCTTACTGAAACAATGCACACCCCAAAACGACACGATTTAAGTGACGAAGTTTATTTTCTGTATTTATTTCATTCAAGATGCATGCTACAAAACACTGATGTTGAACATCTTTCAGTCGAAATGAAAATCAACATGTCTGATCATTATGGCGAGTCTTTTTGACAATTATTGGTCAATTGCCATGTTTGTTGTGTTCTGACTTAACTGATCCAACAGTTTAAAGAAATGCGTCTCTGATCTTTCGACCATACAACTTCTGCGGCAGTAATACCGAGTATCGCGATACTTTTTCACGATACTTACCGTGGTGTCAAAGCGTTGGTATCACCCAACACTACAGCAAGTCTCTCAGTTATCGGCGCCGGACGGTCGCACAGAAACTGGGCATCGCGACATCATTAAACTTGCAAAGAATATATAATAAATTAGACATGACTAATTTATTGATTCATAAAGCAGCTTTATTCCCGCAAACAATGACGCATATGATTTGTGGTATGTCATATGTAGTGAAAGATATCTGCAGCCAAACGTGGTCCAGTTCTTTCGGCCAACCCTGTGCACATAATTATTGCGCCTTTTCTCCAAATTACTTGCTACACAAGAACAAACAACAATGCAAATAACGTAAGCCAGCTTCACATAGCCAACTTACGAAGTTTAAGCAAACAATGTCTAAAACGGTTACATAAAAATATGGTATCCGCCAGTTTTCTTAATCGTATTATTATTAACATTATTAATGTTGACATCAATTTTTCACTCAAATAGTTAAGTTCCGGGAAAAACCAAGTTCTTAGCACGTCATTTGGCCGCAAAATTGTATGTACAAATTAACGTACGCAAGTTTTGCTTAATGAAGTAAAGCAGTTTATCGAACCTTTGTATTTGTCGTCGGTGGCGACGGAGCAGATAAACTGAGCGCCTTGAGGAATCGTTCGTGTCATCTTAGTGAATCGCAGCATGCCGTGCAGAACACAACGTGAAAACAGCTTCTCTGCATTGCCGGCGTGACGCATCAGCTCAGTGCTCGGAATGTTGCCTGCACACACGAGCACGTTATATTTTCGTCATATGACTTAACAGTCGTCATACCGTGGATGTTATCATACATCACGAGCATCAGTCAGTTCAGCCACAATCAGCCAGTTACTCTGGCAAATATATGTTTTAATTGAAAACTGGCTTTTTACTTAAATGTGCACGTATAGACTATGCTCAAAATGCATAAATTATCAGTCACGTATAAAACATGAAGCAAAAAATTACATTATACATGCGTGTGTATCAATAAAATGCAACAATGACAGGGACGTGTCTGTTGCGATGCCAATAAATATAAATTATGAACATTTAGAAGAAGTAAATAAAACTCGACATTAAACCGTGGATGTGTATGCCTCCTGATGTGTCAACTTTCCACAAGATTACAATGTACATCAGTAACATCGTATTATTGTCAACATCGCCGCACGGTAGAGACAAAGCGACAGACAGAATCATGACTGGATTCAGCTCACTGTACGTTAATCCTGCCAGATGCCACATAATATGCCCAGTTCACCTATGATTTTACCTGGACAGACGGCGTTCACCTTGACGCCGGAGTCTGACAACTTCCGAGCAAGTTCATAGGCAAACATGATGTTGGCCGCCTTCGAGTTCTTATAGGCCTGAAGACCACTGAATGATCCTTCGTTGAACAGAAACAGGTTCTCCGTATCCAGCGGTTGTAGATCTGTACCGATAAAATCGTTGTAAAAATTGTCCACACAACTGATCAAAATGATGAAACATTTACTTGTTTCGTTAAACTTCGCTAACAACTTGTGCAATTACGATGTATAAGAACCTCAGCTGTCGCTGACATGCCGACAGACGCTTGTACGAACGTATTCGCCAGAGGCCGCCACACAACTGTGAAAATAACGTATTCATAACGTATTACCAACATTTGACACCCTCAATGATGGGGATCCTCTCGAGCTATCGGGTTCATATTTGGTACGGGAAAACCAGAACGGCTGGGCTACAATATCCTGAAGGTTGCATGATGATCGACTCAGTCGTCTGGGCACAATACATCAACGTGACATACACACAGACAGCCACGTCGCCATAGCAATAGCCGCCCTAAAGCACTGCATCGGGCGGCAAAAATAAAGAAACGAAACAAACATGAAAAACGGGCTTTATTAAATACCAGTAAGAATAAAAATGGTTCAATTCTATACACCTTCAGAATTCGTACTTGTAGGAATTTAATATTTATGTACTATTTCACAAGCGAGAAGAAATACAGCGAAAAGACGCGAATTCTACACTATGCAGCGTCAACCGCTGAAAGTAATCTGGTAATCAAACGAACGTCTTACTTCTAGTGCGCTTGCAGCATCTGTTATCATGCAGAGCTGACGTCACCATGACAACACGAGCATCTCCACCATCCGCAGCTTGTTTCAGATCATCAAGTAGCAGATTCGTCAACAGGAACGGTCCTGTTTACAGGATAGTCACAATCTGATCGACAGAACAGTTTTGGTGGCAATTATTACAAGAGCTCGGCTATCGCAGAGATGGCGCGCGTCTTCTTGGTCAATTCAAATCACGGCCATAATCGAAAACCCATCGTAGATGCAAAAACTATGGATTTTTATGGCAAAACAACGTTATGGTGCGCTAGTGTGAACCCAGTTGTGGAACATTATGGTACCCAACCATGAATCCAAAGTGAGACGTTACGGTACCATTGTCTAAAATCAATTCATAGTTGTGGGAGATGTAGGAGATGTGATAAAAACATTTTGGCCCAGTTTTTTCTGAATCACAGTGTATACTAACGGAAAGTAGTTGAAAACGACAAACAGACCAAACTGACATGATAATACAAGTCTGTCATTACAGCAACGACCAGCAAATTTCTAGCACACCTAGATAGTTGGTGCCGATGGTGAGTTCAAAGCCGTCAGTGGTGTACTGTCGCTTGACGTCTTTGAAGTTCATTGCAATGCCTGCGTTGTTGATGATGACGTGCAGCTTCTTCCCAGTTGCGTGGAACTCGTCCACAAACTTACGCACTGACTCCAGTGACGAGAGGTCCAGCTACACAGAAGCATTACACACCTGTACATCTCTGCTGACTACTGCAACGCGATGCGTGACACGGCCGCAAAATATCTTATGTGTCTGGAGACAGCCGAGAAGTTTAACTTTCATTCAAGTGTGTCTATCATTATCTATCCAAAGATTCCACGCGGCTCTGTTTCGTGATACGTTTATTTTGCACGACTCTAGCCATTCCAACTTCTTTTACCAGTTTTATTTTTTTACTGTTTTCAACCCATGGGATCTATACTACCAGAGATGATTAAAAATAAACAACAATAATAATAGTAATATCACGTGCTACGGCGTTTCCGAGTATACATGTCGAGAACTGTCACTGTCACTTTTTAGCGCGCGTCGTTAGACGCCGCTATTGCCATCGCAATGCTGTCTGTCTGTCTGTCCGTCCGTCACACCAGTGGATCACGCCGAATCGGTTAAAATATCGAAATGTCTACGAAATGCTGGCACTTAAGGATTCTTCATGCCAAATTTCGTGGTCATAAATTTGGGAGTTCACCCCAAACCAATGCGTTAAACAAGGGTACGTACCCAGCCTGTCGACAGCGAAAATTTGACCATTTGATCTGTTGTGCATCTCGAAAAAGCAAGATACGATGTACATTTGTATGATTCACGAATAGAAAGTCTCATATGGGCTTTCGATCTGTACCAAAATCGGCGACCTTCAATGACCTTGTGGCGTTATGGCCCGTTATGGCCGTTCTGGGGCGTTTTTTCGCCGAAGATGGTAGGTTTCACATAAACGTCATAGTGCCTGAAGCTAGACCTATACTGTCTGCGACAAAAATGTAGCCAAAAAAACTCCACTACCACTATTTGACAGTAGAAAGTAATGTATACGCCGACGCGCGCTATGTTAGCGTTAGCCAAATTTCTTTTCTGCAGTCCTATTTATTATCCACACATTTTCTGACTTGCACTGGTCTGCAACTAATTCGCCGGCAGCCCGGCAAACAAGGACAGACATCGACTGATGACAGCATTCCATACACCCCAAAGCCAATGCCAATGTTGACATCTCTAATCATGCACATAAACCAGACGCGACACACATAACTCTGCAGATTTATGGGCACAGACGACCAACAGTTTACAAACAAAAACTCGCGGGCGTAAACGCTTATACCTAAGTACAGCTCGTTTTATGAACGCCGACTGTACTATTTCCATATGGTTTACTTAACCTACAATCCTCTACATGTCGAATATTTCACACACTTACGACTCACTTGTTACTCTGTTAAGACTTTCTACCGCTATCGCAAAATAACGGTATCGTGAGAAGCACAAAATCTGAATAAATGTGTACATCGGCTAATCCAAGTCAGGTATCTGTATCCAAACTGTAACGTCGTCACCGTAAAATTTGTTTTAATCAAGTCTATGACAATTGTGATAAGTATGTTATCATTATTAATACTGTGAAGTATTATTGGCGGGAGATATACTGACGTGCATGTAGGTGGCGAGAGCATTGGGATTCTGCTGTTTGATCTTGTCAATTGCTCGCTTTGCCTTGTCCTCGTCGCGGCACGCCAATATCACGTCGTTGCCTCCTTCACACAGGTACCGAGCTGTCTCATAGCCGAGGCCAGAACTCGCACCTGTCACGATGATTACCCGACCTGTCATGTTCTCACCTGTACAAATCACCCATATATTTCAGTATGTCTACTGACTTTAACAAGTTTATCTTATGCAAGTCAGTTTTCTCGTTCGTCCACAGCGGTTCTCAATGCGCATTTTGCAGAAGCTGTCTGTGTTCACGGCATTCGCTAACATCGCCATTGATCAAGGAGTGTGGTGTATCAGTTTGTCTGTCACGCGGCTGCGCTGTGCAAAAATGGCTGAACGGATCGAGATACGGTTCCAGCTAGAGACTATTGGGGACCGAAAGCACACTGTATTAGATGGGAGTCCCGCTCCCCCTACATCGAAAGAGGGTTCGATGCGGCCTTCGCAAAATTAGTTTGGTCTCCTGTCATCTGTTCACTTCTGTTTGTCTAGTTTATTGTAATGTTGTTTATACCTAGCATTTATAACCAAACAGAAGTTCACAGACTTATAGAAGAGAGAACACATATACCTAGGCCTACATGTACGCAGCTGCAGCCTAACGCCCGATGCGGCTAATGCCGACGACCGTCACTGAAAGCCGCAGAGACTTCGATTCAGTCAACTACTGCTGTAGCCATGCAGCAACCGAAACATTGTGGCAAAAAAAATCGACTTAGAATAGTGCCCAAGGTAACAGACGTACAAATCGATATGTTCGCCTAGGATTTGCATGTTTAATATCTATCTGTACTGTGTGTGTCCCGCGTTTTACATTTATCGCCACTGTTTTCTCTACACGCTGCACTCGTATCTGTTACCTTCTCCTATAGCATACAGACAACGCGACTGAATACGGATAACTGTTTTTTCCCGTTGAAAATTGAAATCGTGCACCCGCGTTGTCAAATAGGACTACTGAGCATGGGACATCTCGCTGACGTAATCATAAATATACACTTTCAATCTCACTAAAGGCCCATACACGTGCTATAATTCAGCCAATGAAGTTGAACTCAATCGCTGCAGCTGATGCGAGCGGCTTGGTATGTTTCATCATCATCATCACCATCAACAACATCAGTGTCATTATTTTAGTACAGTTGCATTAAATAAACTTGTAAAGATCTGCGAGGACGCAACGTTCACTGCATGTATTAAACGAGTCATAAACGCGTAAGTTTTCTATGCAGTGTAGCTATGCCTATGCAACGAACGGTCGGTTGCAGTGTATGACAATGATTACGCGGAGATGGTAAATTTCTAGCACATACAGCGGCCGATATACATAGTTTTATCTCGCGGCGTCGACACGCGGTAATGTACATGCGAGCCGTCGTCAGTGCAATCTGATTAGCGGCCTCGGTGGTCGCAGGCGCCGACAGACTGACTGACAAATGGCCGTGGCTGCCCACATATGCACGATAATGTTGATTATTACACTGCAAAGGCACGAACATCTCAATTTCCGGCGCCCGCTCCAGCTGCCTTTCCACGGTTTCCACGGTCAACATCATTCATCATGCTGCAAACACTTCTCTCAGACTGTGCTGCTGCTGAATCTGCTCTTCGGTCCCCAACATCGACATTCGACAAACTCGATATGAAACCAGAAGAAAGCAGGAGACAGTAACAAAGACCCCAGAGAATAGGCGAAAAACGATCAAAGGTGAGGTGATGCACAAATAAAAGAAAATGATGATACCGATTGAATAATTCCACCAAAATCGGTTTGTTTATAACTGTAGACATAATCTGCTCAGTCTGCTGTGCGAATTTATGTACAACGACGCCAGGCTGCAGTACATGAATTTGTAAAATACATGTAGACTCATTCAAAGTTAAAAGATAGAAGCTACTCTAATGAAATAGATATTTGATGCTCGTTTCACAAAAATATAAGTACCATGCAGCCCACCATACATGTATAATGTCAACTTGGGTTTGTAAGCAGTCAACTCGTCTCCAAGTTGACTGTCACCCGTCCCCAAGGCTAGCCTAACCCTGACCCTAACCTTAAGCCCTAACCCTCATCCTAACTCTAACCCTTACTTTTTTCTCCTAAGGAGTTATAACGAATTGACTTGGGGACAGCTAACTGCCACCCATAACTTGAAAGGTACTTTCGGACTGCAGTTACCATAGGCGCAGTTTCAGGTTTGGGTAGGTAAAACTTAGTGGGGAGGATTAGTACTAAAACGACAAAAAGCACATTTTGGTAATTTGTTCACACTGAGAAGAAAACTGCAAGCTCTTCTCCATTTGGAGGCTCAGCATCGAGGCAGACTATGCATGGCATGTGGCATAGCTTAGCTGTGACTGTGGCGTTGGCGAACACTGCATGCGGAAGAAAATTTGTCAATCACTAATAAACCTATAAAATAGAAAAAAATCGCGAAAGCCGAAAACAAGGTAAGTTTTTGCATATCTTATGGATAGCCTAATTTGTGGAACTCCTTGCCAGATCGACGATTTAGGGATCGCCATTGGCCAATGCAGTAAATTAGCTGTTTCAAGGGAAAAAACTCTAAAAGTGGTCGAAAAAAACATATTGTTGTGAAATATAGGACGATGATGAGAGTGTATGGACAGTTTGCCTAATGCCCACTAAAGATTATCGATGACGCTATACACACTACACAGTGAGTTAACGAAGAGGGATCGGCGTCTCATTAAACGATGGAAAAGCAGGAAACGCCAAAATCGAATGAATAGACGGAGACGTTTGGCGGTCGTGTTTGCATTACGTCACGGTAGTAAATAAAGATTAGCAGATCAGCGACGTGACGGCGACGACATGTCGTCGGATGCGGATGCTACTGTTGCTTTGTCCGACTGCTGCTGCTGCCTCCAAGACGGCGTTGCCATGGCGACCGTTCAGGGCCAGTAGCGACGACCGAATATCGATGAAACAATAAAGCAGGCCGAGTCCGGCGGCGACGCGGCGGGGTAGCTGCATACCAGCCACCCGCCAACGATGCCCGCTCACCCACTGACCATCCGTCCCGTCCCAGGTCGGTCAGTCGGCCGGCCGGTCTCGGTCCCTGGCCGACCCGATAACGTCGTCGACTCGATCTTTTCCGTACCTCCTCCTACCTCCCTTTCCTTTATTCCGTCCAGTCCAGCTCCTGTTGCTGTATGCAGCGCGCCCAGCTGCCAATTAGCTTAGTGTGGCAATCATGCACTCAGCCAGTCGTCCGCGGTTACAATCACCAGTAAGTATTGTACGATGCATGCAATTGTAGATTCAACCAGCGCCATCCGTTGCAGTACGTCTACTCGAGTACCTTATAACACGGTTTTCGAGTGACTGTCGTTCATGTGGGACTTACGTCCGACGATCCGATAACACACACTGTAGCAACTACAGCAGAAATGTCATGCACGACGTCGCACTTAACGAAGACAAGGTAAGCCGCAGACATGCAACAAAAATGCAAATGCAACAAAGCCGTAACTTGTTACTGTGCAGTTTCATCGTATTGCCAATCATCGTGGCTTATACTGCATGAAATTCGACGTCACATCATTCAGTGATGAATTGCAGGCTTTGCAGCATCAGCAGCAGCGTCACGTGTTATCGATAGAGCACCCAGCGATGCAGTAAATAAGTAAAATAATTGTAGTTGCAGACGCGTAGGCGACCTGCTGGATGTGTCGAGAACCCATAAAGGCAATACAACTAGCAGGCTGACATTTACACGGTGGTCCTTGGAGGACTAGTTGACATCCAGGGTTCTGTAGCAGCATCTGCATAAAGTAACGAAGCACTGGTAGGCAGGTCGTCCTAATGAAATGCAGACCGCCGTCCTACAGCGCGAGTGATCCACCGGACGTCACTACATTGAGCCTTACAATAAATCACACCAACGCTACGACGACGATGACGCCGCCGTGTTTTCGCTAGGTGGACAGTACAACCAATGCTACTCGGTCAATGGTCTCCTGTTTGATGCAATTCAGACTGCATGTCGGTTAACATGCGACTACGGCCGTTGAATGCCCAGTAATTGATGGAACCGTAAAAAGCTAAAGCAAATTACAATTTACTGCTGTTTATGGTATGTTCAATGCCGAGCAATTTGCGTCGCAAACTCGCAAGCACATCAAAGATGGTTGCGTCTGCCGCTCGCCTACTGCTATAAAATGCGATCAAATAACAACTAACGACGGTTGACAGAGGAGACGGCTGAGTGGGCTGACATGACGTATAGTGTCCAATTTTCCACAACGCATCTTGTAGGCTTACCCGATTGTGTTGCTAGCCTAGGCGTGGCTGGGCAGACTGTCTCACGTACACAATCGTCTTTTATCTTTTACTGCCGTCGGCGACGCCCACCATGATTCAGACCCAACAACGTACACCCAAGCTGCAAGTCACAATAGAACGCGATGAAGCCAGCTTGGAACAAAGGCAGCCAGAAGAGCATCAACGTTGTGAAATCGACGTGACCTCTTGTACTTCAGTGCTAACAGCCAAGGTCTTTTTGATAAGATAGACAGCTGGGAGTTAAGAGGCCTTTACATAAGCAACCGTACACTTATGTAGGCCTGGCCTATGTCACATAAGCGTATGCGCATGTATTCGCTGTATAACTTCGTCTGTAATCGACGTCGAACGTGAATTGCGTTCGGTTTCAGTGGACAGCGATCATTAAATCTGATATCTGTAAACGCAGCAACAGCACTGCAACCGATAGTGTTGTTTTATCTCCGCCGAGACTGATGGAAGGGATGCAGACGCTGCTGCGACGGCGGTGGGGGACCTGCATCAGACGAAACAACCGCTCGGGACAAGGCGTATAGGCTTCTATACATGTAGCATAGCGGCTAATCCAGCAGCCGGTGCCGATCAACGAAAATACGGTTATCCTCAGTGTAGAGCGACTAGCGAGCAGCATACGTAAGTAGAGTGGACACTGGTCCTACTGCCACGTGGAATACTACACGCGCGTGTACGGTCTATTTATTCTGTTGACAGTCGTAAACGGAAGTGGCGAGGTGGCACAATGTGCGCATTGGAGTGAGACGCCGTCAGCGTCAATGGTCCCACCAGCGACGATCGCCACTTCAAATGCCACCCACTGTGACAACCGATGTGTTCGTTGGTCGTCAGCTCTTTCCTGGGAAAACGAAGTAGAGTTTAAACGTCCAGTTGAACACACTGCAGGTTCACACGTTACCGCGTATTTCGGTGACGAGCCTTCATAGGTAATCGATTGCACCGGTGCTGACAACATGTTTCCTGACTTCCACGTGCAGTGCATGCTATTGCAGTGGGCCAGTGTAGCATATCGCCACGCAGGTGATGCTTTTGCATGGGAAACATGTCTGTACTGTACTGTAGAGTGCCATGCTGCATCCTTGTTCTATCTCCACCCTGCCTTGATTGATTGAGCAGAGGTTTAACGTCCCACTCGACACTTTATAGGTCATTTCGGGGACGATTTTTACAGGCCAGATGACCCAACCAACAGCGTCAAAGCACTGAAGGAAGCCAGTTGGCC
>Ga0126335_1001764_pt1 | contig 12457 bp, 10 predicted proteins | sample OlaspJWI45metaG_FD_108409 | JGI IMG/M metagenome (GOLD analysis project Ga0126335, IMG submission 108409) | Marine gutless worms symbiont microbial communities from Oahu, Hawaii - Olavius sp. 1 OAHU.JWI-45 metaG | ecosystem: Host-associated > Annelida > Digestive system > Unclassified | place...
CAGCAGATTGGGTTTTTGTCACACTGGGACCCTTACGCTGTGATTAGCCTAGAGGCAGTTGCCTACAGTTAGCCTAGTTCATATTGTAACACAGTGGAGTGGTTCTGGTGGGACTGAAGCCAACTGTCTTCTTTCAGTGCTTTGACGCTGTTGGTTGGGTCATCTGGCCTGTAAAAATTGTCCCCGAAATGACCTATAAAGTGTCGAGTGGGACGTTAAACTTCTGCTCACTCACTGAGGTCCTGTTTGCGGTAGAGACTGTTGGAGATCCAAGGCACCACAGTGTGTCAGATGGGGGGGGGGCGGGTTGCAATCTTCCTCTGGTGAGGAGATCAATGCATCCTTCACTTATATACTTTGGGCACTTGTTAATGTGAACATTGTATACATCTCTATCTTACAGTTTGTACTCATATATATCCGTTGTTGTTTCTCTAGTATAAGAGCAATTTTGATTAGAAATAAAATTTCTCGTGTAACTAGTGACTCGTAACGTAGTTTATCAGAGTTTATGTCTGAGGGACAATGGTTGTAAATGCCGTTAATTAGTACAAGCCAGTAACCAGCCATTCAGCTTACGACTTGGGTTGTTTTTTCTTTTTTGAATTATAAAAATGCAGTTTCTGTGTACACAAAGACATGTACAGGAATCATAAAAGTCTATGTACATAGCATCCGACAAGAGAACACTACTGCTATTGACCAATCACAGAGTAGCTCATGTTTTTGATCTGATATGCATTACATTTTGCAGATGGTGTTATTTGTAGTATCTTACTTTACATACACGATGTCGAGTACATAGGCAATTGCCAGTTGTACATACATCTGTCATTTAAAAACAGTACTGGTTGTGGTTTGGAAGCAGTTCTGTTCTGGTTAATGTTTGTAGCACTGCCGATAATTGTCTCGATGTTGATTCAGTCTCTGTTTCTGACCAGCCATTTGTTAAAGAAGTCTTATCTCAATTCGGTAAGCTCTTGCAGTCATTTCTATTCCATGGGTAAGTCAGTTGTTTGTGCAGTAACCACTAATCATGCAACTGTTGATGGTGGGATTTGATTCTGCTGTCTCACATACTGCTGTCTGTATATGGTGTTTTTATGCAGATGTTCAGTGTTCGCTGAAGCCAATGCCCAGATCCAGTGAAGCGAGTCGGATTTCTTGCCCATTTAAAGTTTGAGAAAAGGTTGAGGATGTTTTGTCCCCAATGCCTTTAGTCACTCACTTTACTAGATGAAACTGAACAGAGTACCAGCTAAGCAGCTATTCTGAAGGAAACTTTGGCAGAAACCATCTGTTAGATGGTTCGATTAGTCTTTTACCCCTATTTCCAAGTTTGATGATCGATTTGTATATCAGAATCGCTGCAGACCTCCACTAGAGTTTCCTCTGGCTTTGTGCTACACAGGCACATGCTTTTAACGCAAGTGATTAGATGTCGCTGTTGCCTTTAATTTAATTTGTCTGTCTGTCTGTCACACTAGTGATCCACAACGAAACAGTTCAAGATATCAAAATAGGGTCTACACTGTGTGATACCATAATGTCTGGGGTCCTTTTGTGCATGATTTTATCTTATGACTGTGACTCTTAGTTTTGTTTGGATGACTTTACCTTCCGTCGTCAGTGTATATATAGATAGTATTTGTGCCTGTGGCTGGTAGGAATAGGTAATAGCTATGACAGCTCAGATCTTGAGGAGTCTTTAAGGCAATGTGACCAGTCAACACTGAGGTTGATTAGAGTCGCTGCTGTTGACGGTTTAGCACAGCTTCAGAAGAAGTCAGATCTCATTGAAGAAGCCATGACAGGTAATCATTTATTATAATTCAGATTTGTTCATATGTCAACTCCGTATTTTACCAAGGAATGGCCATTTGCCTTGTGAATTGTATGAGTCATGGGTTCAAGTCATGACAACAAGTTAAGTCATAACTCAAGCTCACCAGTAATGAGCTCTGCTGCTTGACGTAATTTAATCATAATACTTAATTTTATGCCACTATTTTGTGTAATTCTCTGATTATTTGTAGTCTTGGAGTATATGTATAGCTATCAAAAGGGCAATATTAGTTTGCTAAGACATATGTGTAGTGGTAAAGTAGTAGTAAGTAAGTAAGAAAATTTATGTTCGCGCAGTACTTAGTTTGCTAGGCTGCTAGTAAGGAAACTCTAGATAACAAAACTTGCCAAACAGTCGCTGCTAAAAGTATATCAGCTATTGGCACCTTGGCTAACCTTGGTCTATACTGTAATGTCTGGGGATTTTTTGTCTCATATTTTATCTTATGACCATGACCCTTATTGCTGCTAACTTGGTCTGTAGTTTACCTTGATATATGTCCATCACTCCTCAAATTTTCAACCTAACAAGTGTGAAGTTTTGATATTGCTTTCGTTTTGCCTGTTTTTGACGTACAGCAATTTAAATGTAAATTGGTATGTTTGATGCATTTGAGCGTCCGCAAAATATAGAATCTGAAAACAGACGTAGAAGTAAGTTGTCAGTGATTTCCACTGTGAAATTTGATTTCATTTTTGAGTCACATATCAGCCCCAGATCAGCGTATTAGCACCAAACTTTGAAGTGGGTAGAAAGTCGGGTAACTAAGGACATTGATTGGCCTTTGACTCATTATACACTTCAGTATTAAATGAGGTTCTACTTTTCCTGACAAGTGATAATCAGTCATTAATTACCATATTTTCTAGTTTGTATTACTATTATTTCTATGAGTTTGTACCTGTTTAACTTTGCTTTGAACAGATATGGAGGAAGCTCAAAGAACAGTGTTTGACGATCGGCAGAGAGCTGTAGATAGAGTGAATGCTTCAAAGACCGAGAAGCAGTTGCTTCGCGAGAAATTGCGGAAACTTGAGCGTCACTTGAAACTGAGCAAGGACCAGATATCATGGCTGCAGTCGCAGCGAGATGATTTGATTTTACGTTTGGAACAGTTTGATGCCGAAGAAAGTGCTAGTCATAGACAATGAATGCTTGAGAGTTGGCAGCCAGTGTAGTTCATTGTGTATTACGAAATGTAATGATTATTAATAGTTTCTGTGGTTATTTTTGAATAATATTCTTCTTACCATGTGGCGTAATCATTTTTAGGCTGCATCAAATGCAATCAATGTACATGAGTGTGGCGTAGCTGTTATGACCGATGATCCTGTAGTTTGGTGTGTGTGTGTGTGTGTGTGTGTGTGTGTGTGTATGTCTGTCACATCACTGCACCATGCAGAAAGGGCTGAAAGAATTGATGTCTTCTTCTGGATTGAGACTCTAGTGTCTTGCGGCCCAAGGCTCATTGTATTAAGATTGTGTCTAGATCCCCTACAATGGTGCGGAGGGGGAATTTTTGCCCGTCGTAAAGTATAGAAACATTACTCGCATTCAATGCGGCCATCATCAAAGTACATTGGCTTCTTGATTGACACAATCATTTCATGCAATTTGTGACAGTTGTAGCTGTCTCACATCTGTCGTTGGTGTGAAAGCAGCTTAATCTACTGTAAAACACATCATTACGTGGCCCTTAATATTTGCAGTTTGGTCTATTTTATTATTTTGGCACTCTTTCATTAAACACTACACTAATGTTAAATTTTAATAAATGTTAATAATAGATATTCGCAACCCGTCATTTTCATGAATGTGTCAAGGTCACCAAAGTCATGAAATAAAGATTCTCAGTACATTGCATACTACGTTTTAGGCTGCATTGAATGCATGAGATGCAGACTATTGTTACCAATGTGCGCAGTGTCTGTCAATCTGTCTGTCACGGCGGCTCAACTAGCTCGGCTTCACTGTGCGGGGGTCATTCAGTGCAGCCTTTGCCAAATTACTTTGGCATCTTGTCATCTGATAGCTATTTTCATGAGTCTAGTTTATTATGTTTAGCAACAAATAAAATACCATTATGATGATCAATGTCATGATAGGCTATATAGCTGAGCTAATTTATAGAAACTTTGATATCGTGAATTAGCGTCATGAGTGAGTAATGACACGAGTCTACAAATGTTAGACAAAATTACCTAAATTACGTTCTACCTAATTCAAAGTTTAGTTTTTACATAATGTCCATTGGCCGAAAATAGGTAATCGGCATCAGCGCTGGGCGTTAGCCTACCACTAAAGTAAAAAAATTAGTAACCGTAACTTATTATTTTGTCCTTTTCGGAAATATCTGTATTCGCCCATCTCTATCCATTATTGCAAACGGAAGTGAAGTTAGTAGCTATTTTTAGACTTTTTGCGATGAAAGGGAATGTAACGAAAGTGACGGCTATATCGTTGTAAAATCCAGTTTAATTACTTAGGCATTAAGCTTAAAATATTGTTCATCTATAACATGATTAAACTATTTTCACTGAAACAACAAAAGAAAGATGGCACAGATACCACAGCTCGAACGGGGCAGAAGAAGGCTACTGCTGCTCAGCTGAGAATCACGAAAGGTAGTGTCTATTTACACGCCGGCCGTTTCCTTTTGCCAGTCATAATTATACCTATTCAAACGGCCCGCGCAATGTAAACATTACAGTCAGTGGATTTTATACTGATTATTCATGTATGCTAGTAAGCTGCCATCCAGAGGTGTTTCAAGTGCACTAATTGCAAGTATGAGTACATAACCCACGAGTACATGTACTGGCATAGAGCAGTGTTTTCTGGAATGCCAGAAATTGATTTAAACAGTTATATGCGTGATACAGTCAAACTGTTAAAATGTTTAGAGGTTGTTTTATTCATTTCATTTGAGATCACTTCCGTTTGTGTTTCCATCACACTTGAATTTCAAAAAGATGAGTACTGATACGTGATAATTGGAACTTGGGCATCTCAAGGTCCTTGCTTTGCTGGTAAGTTCCAACTGACCACATCACAATCAGGCATGTTTTCCTGGATGACCGTCACACCACAGACTTTGCACTCATTAACATCAGTGACGCTGGCTTAAACAGATTGTCAGAGTCAGGGTTATCGGCTCAGCTGGGCTGATAAGATTTATTGCAAGACAGATCTTGCATGCAATTGTAAATGCATTAAAGGAAATCTATTAACAGATCCGTGATGGGAAAAGGCAAGTTTGACGTCTCAGCAGTAGACGAGAAAACAATGTTTCACTCGTGGAGTCCTATTTAGAGGCACTTTAGACTCCATGCTTCACTGCAGCTCCAGTCAGTGGATGGTTTTCAGTGCAATGACGACTCACACAGTGACACACAAGTGTGAACAGCTCAGTTGAAACGTTATAATTTTTCAAATAGTAACGTCCTACAACTGTGAGTAGATCACCCACGAGTACAAGTACGAGTGCAAGTACTTTGCTCATGAGTATCAGCACTTCGGTCGTTAAACGTAGAATATTGTCTTTCAGTAAGTTTATGGAGTCGCTTGAAACTTAAAACTCCACTTTTCTCAGGACAAGGTTTTCACGTGGTGTCGACTTGCTTTGTTCACTTCCCACAAGGTAGTTAGCATCACGTAGCCTTCTTCATATTTTTCGCCTTAACGCATACGAAAGCATTACTGATATTCCATTTTTCCAGTCATTTCGTTAACGACTGCCTTTATGTTTTCCGCAGTGTGAGAGCCAAAGATGCTAGCAGTGCCGATCGCCGGAGCCCTCAGTTGTACAATCCAGTCAGTGCAGTAAGCCATGCTCCAATGAAATCGGTATACTGTGACTTTTCCATATTATCTGCACTCTGCAGTGACACCCCGATCGCCTGCCCTCTATTTAACCTGGTACGGAATTCCGTCGTACACTCACCATCTTCTGTAATCAGGGACCTAAGGTACGGGAACGTATCCGCCTGCTCCAGTAGTTCATTCTGAATGAGTATGTGGCACGCTATGCCGTCACTCGCCATTACCCTGGTCTTGTCGACGTTGATGAGTAGGCTGTATTTACGGCTGACTCGGTCTAGGTGATCCACTAACTCCTGTAGTTCTGCCTCTGAAGTGGCCAACAGGATGATGTCATTAGCATAGCAAAGGTTCGTAATCATTCGCCCTCCAATTTGTAGTCCACCTTGAAATCCATTCGATGTAGCCTTCACCAAATGCATTTGGCTTCTTGTTATAAGTGAGCATTCACAGTATAAGCCACCTGTATGAATAGGCCTAGGCATTTCAAGTTTCACTGCTTTTTTCTTATTTACATGACCGGCCCAGTGAATAGCATCAGTCAAAGGTAGTCATTTCAGGCTCAAAATAGTAGTTGAAAGCATCAACAATACATACACATTGAGGTCTGAAAATGTGTTTTCTGCCAGGCTGTTATTGCGTGATTATTAGGTAACTGGATGTTTAGCTGACAAACCAGCTCGTTGACATAATCAACTCACACAGTCAATGGTTAGGGTGCGTGTAAGGTTAGGTCAGACTTTGTAGGTTGGCACTTAGCAGTTGGTAGGTCACTGAATTTGAAACAGGTGCTGAATTTCCTAGACTCCTAGAGTGTCGATGTTATGGACGCAACCGTTGTGTCTGAAGTATCTGAAGCAAGAGATGATAATTTTGCCCATAACCATTTTAAGGGCATCGTGGATAGAATCCCGGCAGCCAGTAGCAGAAGATGCAAAATTAGAACTTCGGCAGTTGGTATTCTGATTTTGGCTTCTCGAATCCTGGAAGCTGGTAATGCTACAATGATAGATTGAAATCCCAGCAGCTGGGATTGTATCCACAGATACCTTATAATTCCCATCTTTTTGTGATTGGCCAAAACGGTGAAGAATTTGTTCAGCTATGGATGCAAGATGCTTCCACAGCGAAGGCAGTGGTAAGATGCATTCGGAGAAAGTAGTCAGCAAATAGTTGAAAATATTACATCCTCAAATATGCCATGTTTCAAAGTAATTAATTACCAAGCTGCCAATGTATGACTGTATGCCTGATGCCTAATAACTAATAAGTAACACCAAATATTCCAACTTTTATCTGCCTGTAATTATGGTTCCAGAAAAACCACACTGTGCATCTAAAACAGAACAGATGAATTAGTGCAGTAAAGCATAGTCCATGAAACACAACATTCACCATATCACAGTCATGCTACAGACATCTTCTAATGAACATATTGTAACTGACATCGTTGGACTATTCTGATTTTGCCAACGTATGCCACATCACCGCATACAGAAATGGCCGATACAACATGAAGGAAAAAACATTTCAGTTTGTAAATGTGAAAGACATGGTGACCTAAATTAAACTTAGTGACGTCAGTTGTGTTCCCGAGTTTACAATAGATAAAGTTCAAATGCCAGGATTTTGTTTGCAATGTCTCAGTTACCGGCTGCCAAGACAATGGATAATCATCACAATCCCGGCTGCCGTGATTTTAGTCTGGCCTTGTGTTACCAGCTGCTGTTGTGGGAAGGTCCAAAACTTAGAATACTGGCTGCCAGGATTTTAATTTCACCATTTTCCGCTGCCGGGACTATCCGCAACGTTTTAAGTGAAGTGGTTACAAATCACCGCTGTGTCTCATTTCTGAAATTGTGGATATGACGGTCATGTCTTTTGCACAGTGCTGGGAATAATCGATTCGCCAGGCAAATCGATTCGAATCGATTCGATAGGGCTAATCGAATTCACATTGAGTTTGATTCGTCTGTATGGTTTCAGCTGCAAAAGCCTCGACACTATGACCAAAGACGTGAAAACGAAGACACAAAGCCCAAAAATAAATGTTTTCTTTGCACCGATGTCACAATTTAATTAAAAGTTAGGCTAATTGCAATTAAATAAGTACTGGTAATTCTGCAAGTACACTTCAGAATACACGTTCTAATTAATAAATGACCTACTGACGTAACAACAGTGAATCGAATCGAAACTCTGGCGAATCGAATCGATGTTGGCATCTCCCGAATCGCCCAGCACTACTTTTGCATAGATGGGCTATAGACACAGCCGGTGTGTACATAGTTTCGGAGTAAAAGACACAGCCGTTGTATCAACATAGAACAGTTATTGTAAATGTGCCGAAAGTTTTACTTGAACGTATCTTGGTTGAACGTACGTATCTTGGTTGAACGTAACCTTAACCTGCGATAATCACAATTCTGTTTGTCATAATACTATGCTGCTGTAGTTCATCCATGCACAGGAACACGTTTTTCATATTTCAAGCCTGCTTCTTTCTGAATTTGTGTACCGATACCAGGTAGGGGCGACAAAGCAATCTGAGCTATCTGTGTCATAGTCGTGTTGTCTCATCTTGTGTCATGTGTAGTCTTACATTGCTGGGTACGTGATCTGTAGTGTAGATGTGAAATGTTTGTGTGCATTTCTGTAGTGTGATTGTGCAATGTCCCGGGTGCTCTGGTGCATCTTATGTCACTTCTCGTGAGCTTATAAGGCTACCCAGCACATTTAATTGTTTAGGCCTATGGACACGTTCGAGTAAGACTTTCCATGCATTTATAACAACGGTCATTTAGTGACCAACTACAGACACAGTGGTCATTTCATAACGCATCTGTGCAGGAGAGATGACCATCGTGTTCATAACTTCGATACTTTCTTTGTGTTACATGCTGCATCAGTTGTGTGAAATGATTTTGTGAGGTAAAATTTATCTGTTTGGAATCGTTGATGTAGATATAAATGAGCTTAGTCTACCGAAGACATGTCAGATTGACTTTCCAGATCCAAACGACCTCCTCACATTCAAGCTGTCGATATGCCCTGATGAGGTGATTCAGCAATTGTACTTAACATCATTATTACTTACGTCCTTATACTTTTGTAGTTTTTTTTGCTATATTTTAGTTTTATGTACATGTAAGGTGACTATCGTCTCAGGGTCCTCAGTGCTCTGCACTCTCTGAGGTAGTATGTTTGATTAACACACACACACGGTGGTGCCACGTATATGCTATTTCTACATATATGTGGCATCACCATGCGAGTGTTTTGGAAAATTGGCCACAGTAAAAAAACTTTTGAAAAATCTGAGTGTGTACATCATCCTCGTACTAGGTGCCACCTTTGTGCCAAATTTGACGTTCATAGGCCTTCTCAGTCCTGGGATATCGTGTGGAGAAAAAACCAGTCACCCACACAGACACCCACATTATTTCGCGATTCGTGAATCTCAGTGCTGTGCACTGAGGAACATTTTCTTAAATGTGACTCGTTCTTGTACATATAGTTGATGTCTTTCTTTTTTCTCAGTCTGCACTTAGTACTTAATAGCTATGAGCCTGCGACACTTGTTTAGATGTAAGTCAGATTGTGACGTTTTACTGCTACATGACACTGTCATTTGTGTTTTTTGCTTTTTTTCTTTAACTTGCAGCATTTTAATATGCATTTACAGTACCATAATGGTAGTCTTGATGTTACGGTATGTTTCTACTTTCTAGTTAAGTTATGTGACCTATAATTTGTCAACTGTGACATTGACATTGAGTTAAACCATTCATTATTGTCATATTAACGTTGCTATATTATTGTTGTTGTGACTGGAACCATCACTTATTTTAGTTTGCTGATAGAAGTTTTAAGCATCATTGTTGAGTACAATATTTAAGTCATTTAATTTACTGGTATGTTACTTAAATGTGCATCTAGCTTATAGCAGTTTTCACTTAGCATTGTTGGCATTCTGAATTTACAGCCTCACGGTGGTATTGTTTCCTATAACAATCATACATATAATTTTTGATTTGATGTGATGGTAGGGTATCTACCGAGGTGGCCAGTTTGTATTCAGTTTTGTTGTTGGTCAAGCCTATCCTCACGAGCCGCCGAAAGTCCGCTGTGACACAAAAGTTTACCACCCAAACATTGATCTTGAAGGAAACATATGCCTCAACATTCTGAGGTTTGTTGTTGCCAGTTTGATTTTGAACTGAACTTAAATGATGTTACCTATTAAACTAGAAACAAAATGCATCTCGAGTCGAAGGCAATGCTGCACACTGACAGAAAAGCCTAGCATTCAGCGAATTTGTATGAGTGCTCACAGGTAGCCAGCTACAGTGTTTACCAGAAACACAAAAATGCATTTGCAAAATTTCAGAAAATTTGCACAAGTTTTGAGTTTGTCACTTTGCCATGCCACCACTAGGGGGCGTACCTGAAAACTTTTATATAGGTACGCAACAACATTCTTTTATGTGTAAAGGCTTCAAAAGTTTGCCTAAGGTTATATGCTCTATACTGGTTTTGGTGTGCACAAACGTGCTGATCTCCACTAGTGATGTTAAAACTGGATTTTTTCCAAAACTGGTAACCGGTTTGCAGAAACTGTTTTTTTTTACCGGTAGTTGAAAGGTTGTTAAGCACCGATTACTGTGGCATAGGTGTACGTAAAGGAGCTAATTTAAATGTTGAGCTAGAGTACTCATTTATTCAAAATTAACCTCTCAGGTATATAGTAGAAGCTAAGATGTATTTCATTAGATGTGATGTCGACAGAAGTTATTTGACATGAAACTACTTATAGTTACGGCCCGTAACTTGAGGGCGAAAATAAACACAACCAAATTTCTATACTCTGCACATGGCTGTTATTGTATAATTCAGTAAATTAGTAACGCTTGCTAGCCAACTCCAATTCGAACAGCGAGCATAGGCCTATGAAACCGCCGCACAGTCAGCGTCAATATCATTCTATGTCTAGAGATTTTTGCGAACTATTTCGTATTTATTTCATAGGCCTACCTTTAGAAATTTAGATTTTGTTTTTAGGCAATTTTTGGTAAGTGGTTGGTTTTAAGCTTACCTACCTTTAGCTTAATGTAGTGTAGTGCACCGAGTTAGTTTTGTGTGGCGTGTTTTATGTGTTTTATCTCTATACTTAACGAATTAAAACCGCAAGCAGAAATGTTGTTGTATGTATTTTCCTCAGTCTTAGCTATATAAGGTCTAACATATATCATCAGAACAAATAACAGCTAGGCCTAGGCTACACACAGAGACAATTAATCAGATCCTAAAACTAGACCAGCGAAATCACAGTGTCCGCAGTGTAGGCCTACTTTTAAATTAACTTGTCAATCAATCAAGTTAATTTTTGGGCAACTAGGCCCATAGATAAAAACTATAACTAACACAAGAAGCTGTGACCGTAATAAAAAGACAGAAAACTACAGAACTGTGCAAACCACAGAAAGAAACTACACATAAATCATCAAACATCTTCATTATTTCTGTCAACAAGTTAATTTTTGTGCTAATAAAATGTTGGTTTATTATGTCGCCATAGAGTATAACAGATAAAGTTCAGAACAAATAAAACAAGCTTTAACCCTATACCTTTACGAAACTCCACAGCGTGGGATAAACTGTAGAGGCTGGCGGCTGGTCACCGGTGCTGTAGAGCAACGTCATCACTTGTCAGGGCTGCAGCAAGCATTGATGTCTGGTGTCATTGAAAATAAATTTGAGTTGAGTAGTAATTGAGTAATTAGCAATGTGAATAGCTGACGATGTGTATGACTTTATGATTCCACTGTATCTCACACGTTAATAATAAATTGTTGTCATGTCTCTTTACTTTTGAGAATTTATGACTTGATCACAGTGTGGCCCACCTGTGGAAATATCAGTCAGAACTCAACCCAGTTTGACACCTGCTGTGGACCAAGATAACCTTGAAATACAGATGATATGATCATTGTCTGGTCGATCACGTTTTCCCAAGCTTGACATGATGCATCTGTCTGTTTGCAGGGAAGACTGGAAGCCCGTGCTCACCGTCAACTCCATCATCTATGGTTTGCAGTACCTATTCCTGGTGAATATTTGATGGTCTGATTTGTATTACGCAAACAGTTTTTTTCTGTATGTAGAAAAATTTGTAGGCTTTATTTCCTTTTGATTGTTTCGTTATACTGTTCCATGTACTGTATATCTAGACACAACTAAAGTTTAATGTTTTAGTTAAAATTTATTTTTTTTATATAGCTTAAATAAGTATCTGACAGTAATAAATTGAAGACACAATTTTTCTTCTGTGGGCGACCAGGGCAGTAGGAATATTTTCAAAGATGTTGAAACCTGCACAAAACTGCTACTCTGGATATCTTTACGTAATAATTGCATATATCATTATCATTATAAACTAATTTCACAGATTGACTTTTCATTGTGCATCTGCTGCTTAGTTGATATAAAGTACCAATAGTTTGTTATTGAATGTTACAAACTTACTTTGATTATACTGCGGTGTTAAGCTATTTGTTAGAATGCTGTATTTGTTGACATCTGTTTGCTATTTTGTTTGTCTAGGAGCCAAATCCAGAAGACCCCCTCAACAAAGAGGCAGCTGAACTGCTGCAGACAAATCGTCGACTGTTTGAACAGAATGTTGCGAAAGCATTGCGTGGCGGCTATATAGGATCAATGTACTTTGAGCGCTGTCTGAAATAGCCGCCACTGACTCATTGCAGTGTAATGTAAAGCGCAGCGGGGTGGGAG
>Ga0126335_1001765_pt1 | contig 12457 bp, 6 predicted proteins | sample OlaspJWI45metaG_FD_108409 | JGI IMG/M metagenome (GOLD analysis project Ga0126335, IMG submission 108409) | Marine gutless worms symbiont microbial communities from Oahu, Hawaii - Olavius sp. 1 OAHU.JWI-45 metaG | ecosystem: Host-associated > Annelida > Digestive system > Unclassified | place...
ATTCATCAGCCGATGCAAGACTTGAATTATACTGCAGTGTGAAGTGGGCAACGCTGATCTCTGTTTTAGTAGCCCTCAGCCAGGCATGCAAGACCACGACTAGTGCATCACGTGGTTTGTCTGTTTACTTCTTAACGGTTAGGCCGGTACCAAATTGTGTTGCTTGGTAACAGAGGCGTCAGGAACTTGCCCACAGTTAGTACTACGGATGTTAAATTCGTGTATTTCTTAATTCGACCTTCGTTTGTAAATATTCGAATTAAATTCGAACTTCGTTATGTGCCGGACAGGCGGACTCCTGTGACAAAAAGTAAAGCGTTCACACACAGTAGTTACAGATCGTATTATTTATAAACACCACATGAAGCTATAAAATGCAAATAAGTAACTAGTACTAACTAGTAATGTACTATAGTCAAACTTCCGCTACACCATGTACCTTAAAAATAATTATATTGATTAGAGTTCAGTCTGCACACCTGTCCTGTAATCACGAACACTTGTGTGACTGATACAGACTGCAGACTACCCCACACGGGTGAGAAACAGACCACCAACAAAGTTATGCCATTGTCAGTGCCGACTCGGCGGCGGTGGTAGCGCAGCATGGGTGGTCCGGGTGTACAAGTTGTTCCTTATTGGGGAGGGCGTCGGCCGCCACAGCGGCGTCCTGTCACCGACTGGCCATCACTCCATTGACACGATCAAATGACCTGATTACTGTCGCTGATCTGCGTTGTTTGTTAAACGCCATGGTGGTGTGTGCGTGCGTGTATGCTTCAATGTTTCTGTGAAGTGTGAATGCGGCCTGATCAGTCAACGAGAATGCTGGCATGAGAGCAGTCAAACTGTGCGGACTGAGAGACAGTCCATAGTTCGACCAAAAAAGAGTCAAGTTCAGTAGGAGTGTTGGAGTCGAGGCCGTGTGTGTGCTGATGTACAGAGGTTCAGAATGCTGAAGCTGATGCTGGAAGTGATGCTGCTGCTGCTGGTACGGACAGTGGCACTGGCACTGGCAGCGCTGATAACCTCGCCACGGAGATAGAGCAGGCGACACAAGTGTTCAAGGATTGCGAACAGCGAGTTGACGTCGCTTCCGATGAACTACAACGGTTAGTTTAGCAGTTTTGATATGCTTTAACGAGTGATGTCATGCCCGAGTCCGTCAGTGTCACCAAGTTGGACTCGAGTCCATATTTTTAGGACTCAGCTCAGACTTGGCTGCAAACAACGCGGACTCCAGATTTTAGGACGTGGACTCAAGCTTGGACCCGGCTCTGTATTAATAAAAAGATAATTTGAACGATCTTGAAACAGTTTTGATTAATAAATTTTGCAGATTTGAAACTTTTCTAATTGTTTGACATCGGTGACTGTATGAAGGATGTACGGATTGCCTGCTGTTGTTACTTGTTAGATTGTGAATGCAGGATTTTAGTTATATTTGGAGTGAACTCAGACTTACACTGAAGGTCTGTTAACAGCCCTAAATTACGTGACAAGTTGCTGTACATGAGATGCCATTACGACGTCGCTGTCATCCATATCTTGTACGGGTATCGGTCACTGTCAAGCTTTGAGGTATCGAGTATCGATGTCAGCATTGTTTTCGTCCTAACCCTAATTTGGTAGTGGCCTAAGGGCTGGGGAGTAAACAGACACACCACATGATGCACTAGCCCTGTGTCCGTGGTCACACAGAGCAAGCTGATGTCCGACTGAGGGCTACCGAAATGGAGATTATTGTCACCCATTGGGCCAAGTTTTAGGTTGGTGAAAACGTTTGTATAAAAATCACGAATAATGAACCGGGACGAGGTCGGCTATGCACTGAGCCGCACATACGACCAATTTCTTGCCACGTCGCATCACTACCGTGGCAAGAACCAGAAGAAGAACTGAACTAGCTTCTTCTGACGACGGTCTCTCATGAGATTGACACGTAAAGGTAAACATCGTCGGGTTGTGTTAGTTGTCATTTTTGTGTAAATGCTAGCGTGAAATCTCCGTGGAAACCATGCTATGTTTAGGTTCTACAGTGACTACGATGATGATGACGATGATTGTGACAATGACGTTATATCGATACATGATGATGACAGTGAGCCGGATACGGCTGCTGCTGAAGGCACCGAACCACCCGCCGCTAAACAGACTAGACTCGCTGATGATGCCACAACTGCAGCTGCAGCTACTGCTACGATGGAGACGGAGACTGCCACGGAGGGTGAGCGACTGTGTGAAGGGCTTCTTAATGGCAAGGCTCGAAGGCAGTAGAATTAACTTGTAGTTTGGCATGTTTCTGTCAACGGCGGTTTAAATCACATTTTAGTTCAATTTCAGCTGCGGTTTAAATCGTCCTGGCAGAAACATGTTGTGGCAGGTAACACTTGTAGAGTCATCAAAAGCCTACTTTGTAGATTCCTTGGAATCGCAAACTTACCGGCGTTATATCAAACACTTTTCGATCAAGACTGTGAACTTACTCAAAACCGAAATTGAACCGAAGCTGCAGCTTTTGTGCAAAAACCGAACCAAATCAAACGGGAAATGGAAATAGTGGAACTGCTATGCCATGCTATGCCACATGTTATGCCACACTACCACAGTGTAGATGTGTTTTCAGTCCATTTCTGAACTGTCCATGACAGGCAGAGGCCGTTACTTTCATGCTGTTTGTTTGTACAGGGCCAGTTGGGTTTGAGTTTTGATACGCGCATTATTAGCTGCCCCGTCACAATGTGGGGTCCACTGTCCAGCTATAGTAATGGTTTGCATTGTCCGTTTGTCTGTATGTCTGTCACATGCGAATATCTTCGAAACTAAGCGACATAGATGTATGGTTACTAGGAAACTTGAATAGGAATTCGGGCTTCCGGATTCAGAATCGGCCGTCAGATCAGAAGTATGGTTCCTCCATTTTGGGTGTTTCCGGGTTGCTTTCTCTGATAAACTGTACCGTAAAGACGGCACCACACTGGGCACAGTGGCAGGCCAGCTATCGTTGCGTCTCATAGTGGGCGATGCCTTGTTTTACCAGCCAGAATCTTATTGTCTGTAGCAGTGCTGTTAAGGTTGTCACAAAGACCCATCACTGAAGTCACCTGGTATATGCTGAGTGGAACGTGAAACCATACTTAACTAGATATATGCTCAAATCTAACTACAGAAACGAGATTTAAATCAAGATTGTTTAGCTATGTAAATGGGACGGTAAAATGAATACTGGTGATGGTTACAGCCGTTGCCAGGGAAGAAAACACCGAATGCTGCCCTACAATAGGCCCTGTGGTCAGGACTGCTAGCCTATTTACCTAGTCGGATGAAGGTGCTGGCTGTTGACTTGAGCCATCCAGACTGTTTACTCACCGTGGTGGTGCCTAGGCTAACTCAGCCTTCCATCCCTCTGGGCTCAATAACCCATTCGGAAACCTAAACTCCGGGCGCTCGCCCGGAGAGCGGAGCTCATTGGAAGCGGCTGTTACAACATCCTCCCGCCGCCATTTTTAACCATCACTTCGCTCAAATTATGCTTTTATTTCAGATTTCTAACGCTAAAAAAGAAGAAATTGACTAGTATTCTAATTTTTAATTCTTCTCTTTTAGTGTTAGAAATCTGAAAGAAAAGTGTGGTTTGAGCGAAGTGATAGTTAAAAATGGCGGCGGTAGGATGTTTGAACAGCCGGCCAGACTGTATTTTTAGCTTGACCAATCACATCGCTATAGCACTTCCGCCATTGCCTCATTTTAGACACACACAACGGTGTGTTTCGCCGACATTCGGCAGCATCTAACTCTGTCATTTTGAAAATTGGAGACCAGCAAAAGACGTCAAATACCGACGACGAACACGTGTCCAAATTTCAGCTTCAGAGGCCTTCGCAAAAAAAATTTCGTTACACGTTTTTGTGACGGATTTCGTGACTACTTCCATCATGCTTATAAATTGCACACTAGTCAGCGGCAACCCAGTACGCGAACGGGCAAGTTTACTATGGCCGCAGCCGGCCGGGCCTCCGGCCCGACCCGGGCTGTGCCTGGAATAAATGATGACCAGCTTTGGCTGGGATGGCAAAGGCAGGTATGGTTCATTTCATTCGTGAATAACATGGTCCGACGCTCTGGAACAGTCTGCCACACGACATTACTCACTGTGTGTCACTGACGTCATTCTGCCAGAAACTGAAAAATTTTTGGTTTCTATATCATTTCCAGGACTACATTTTTCTTTTTAGTTGTCCTTGAGGTTTTTACTTTAAAAATTTGTTATGTATGTGTGTATGTATAAGCGCACAAGTATGCAGGTAAAACTGTGGTATTCCCCGACAATGCATGCCATACCCGAGTGCTTCTGCAGTGAGGTCTCTTCTCTAAGGGGCGCTATATCAAGTGCATGGCCTTTGCCTTTATGCGGCTTGATTGGACTTCATCATCACGAGCTCAAAGTGGCAATGGGATGAACTCTATGCAAAGGCCTTCGGGACTATGCAAAATCTTCTTATTCTTATTCTACTTAGTTATGACAAAAGGTGAATAACAAATTCTGACACAGTTGCAAAACCGAGTTCTTTAACGAAATCAAGCAATGTTTTCATTGTTGGAATTTTCAGCCACAGCAGACAGAGAAAGCGCAGCGCCGATGACTGAGTATTGGCAGTCCAACACATACAACATACATCTCGCTGCGGAAGACACAACTGATGCGGATGTGCTGTTTGCCAAGTGTCCGCAACTCAGGAACTCTTCCTGTCTTGTTGTTGATCTGAAACCTGGTGAAATGATCTACCTCCCAGCTTCTTGGCTTGTCGAGGTACCAGCCATACCGAGCTCTTTAAATGGAGTTCATATGTTACAACAATTTGTTTCTCCGTTTCCTCAAATGCGACCAAATACCATGCAAATTTTCGTTTTTTAAAGACATTTTATGATTACTCCGCAGTTTATATTGATGGCCTGTTGGAGTACTGGTTCGAGACTTTGTCTGTTTTTCATTAACTTGCATCATTTTTTGAGATTTGTTTTTTTGCATTCTGTCTCTCTATGGTCATTTGTATAGTTTTCAGTACATGTGCAAATTGGTTGTCGGGAAATTTTATCTCTGAAATGACTACTTAATATGTTGAGTTTGATGTAAACATTGCTTGTTATTAGGGCTGTCGAATTAATGCATTAACGAATGCACTAATGCATTAGAGAATTAATTGCAGTATAAAAAATTAATGCTGTTAAAAAGTTAATGCACTAGCAAAAAACTACGAAAATTATTACTGCAAATTTCACAAAATCTAACTGCACCTGGCTTAAATAAAATACGCTGGATGCCGTGACACAGGGACCACATCCAGGCAGACAGTACTAATGGGACCGGGCTGTACTAAGTGAGACTGCCACCTGTCGGGGTGGGCCATTCACGTACCAGCCTGACTAGACAAATAACGACTGCCATACAGTAGCACCTTGCATAACGGTTGGATATATTATGTTTTTGCTGCAACATGAAAGCCTCAAGTCTCACTAATGCAGTGTGTGTCATAAGTGCGGTAATGTGATTAAAAAAAGTTAACGCATATGCTAACGCGATTAAGAAATTTGACACCTCAACAGCTGTACTTATTACTTAGTCAGCAGTACACGAAAATGCTGAGTGGAGCAGATTACCATGAGCACAGTACTCTCTCCTTCTGATGCTTGGAGTGTTGTGACGGATTGGTCAGCATGGAGAGCGTTCCGACCCGTTGACGGTCAGGCGTAGAGAAAAAGAGTGACTGTGTATATGTGTGTCATTGTGTCACAGGTTACATCTATTGAGACAGAGTCATCTGCTTGCCTGCCCCATGATTTCTCAGCAGCTGACAGCGCTGAAACAGATCGACCTTCGACGGTTGGTCGAGCTGCAGCAGAACGCGGCGACATTACCTACCAACCACGAGTCGCGACAGCTGGAGCAACGGAAGGCAGTGACACAGTTTCATCGGATAATTGTCTGCAGCCTGGCAGCGACGTTTTATCAACCGAGACAAAGAATATTGAATCGCGCAATGAAGGGGGTGGGGTAACGGCAACAAAATCGGCTGAGACCAGTGAAGTTAACGAAGTGCATAATGTTGATAGGGCCAAAAATGTTGAATCACACAAGAAAGGGGCTAGCAAAACAGCTGAAGGGAGCGTGGAAACAACATTGATGGAAGTGGAAACTTTGGAACATACTGAATCAGATGAGAAGTCGAAGACGACGACGCAGGTGGAAGAGGAGAACGCTGTTGAATTAGATAAAATGGAGAAAGAATCGACTGCACGAGAACGTGAAGATGTAACTGGTAGTAGTATCCAAGCCGTTGATGAAACAGTCATCAACAACATTACCGACTTTCTCGCCCTTTCTTACTTAGTCCATCCCCCCGATGGGACCTCCTTCGCCCAGCCCTATGCTGACAATTTCTGGCAGTGCCGGTGGGCACGCATGGAACCCGAGGTCCGCCGAATCCTCCGCAAATCCAGCCGCCTTTCCAGCGATGTGATTACTCTGGACTCGGACAGCTCCAGTGAGGACTACGATTCCTCGGAGGGCGAGTTCAGCGATGAGAATTACGAAGATTCGATGGGATCCGCCAGTCCAATTGTTGTCCGTGGGGAAAGAACAATTCCCGCCGCTGTGCAGGACGAAGGGATGGATGATGGGGAAATTGTGCTGGATGAGAATTCAAGTAATGCTATAATTCTTGGTGATGATGATGACGACGACGACGACGAAATCATTTGTTCCGGTGAAACGAATGGAGATGATATGTCAATCGTCATCTGTGATGGTGACACTTCCGCGGTTGGGCCGAGCCCTCCATCGACTGGTTCCAGATCTTCAGCCGTTCAACTCCAGGACACGGAATTGCAGAGTAACCGTGACGACTCGGTGGATGGGGTTACTGCAGCAGCACAACCAGATGTGTCTGTTAACTGTGCTGGAGCTGGTAAGGTGGCAAATGGATCCGCAGCAAATGTGGACAGTGCAGCACTCGTTGAAGGAACTGGAAAACATTCATCACAGACTGTTGTGGGTGGCACCGGTGGGGACAGTGAAGATGTATTGAAGAATGGAGCTGCATGTTCTGTGGAAAACACTTGACAGTTAGTATTGAGTGATTATACTGCATTGGAACAGTTGCATGTCTGTTGCGTTTACAGTTCGCAGTGTTTACAGGGTTTGCTCCTACCCTGGAAAGTCCTTGTTTAATTATCAAACAAGATTACAGTTAATAATGTATATCAGCACTGGTAGCCTGGTATTTATTTAACTGTTGACGGCTATGTGAAAATAGCACAGTATACGTGCAAACATTTATGGCTGCCGCGAGTACTCGAGGACTCGCGAGAACTGGAGCCGAAAAACTACTCAAGTAGTTTTTTACTACTCTGTTACTCAACATAGAATATTCATTAATATTTTTATTTGATTTCCGTAATTTTATGGGGAAAAAGCTATAATCAGTAATAATAAAATGAACTTAAAAGTGTAAAAAAGAGAAGTTAAATCAGACACTACATAAACCATTAAGAGAAAAATTATACTCGATAAATATAGCAGTAACAGAGATAGGACTATGTTTGTTTCTTCTGTAGAGGATTCTGATGTATGGATTTTAATAAAAAAATACTTTATTATGTGTTTGTTACATTATGTAAGTAAACTACTTTCGGTACTCATCGAGTCCTCGTTAAGATACTCGATCACGTACTCGAGCAGTAAACTATTTGAAAGAGGCAGTCGTACAAACATTGCACCTAGAGTGAAATTGTTGAGATGCGTTTTGAGGTGCTTGTGGCAAATATCAGTGCTGATGTGACGTCAGGGGCTGTTCCTTGGCCATGGGGTTACTGCTGAAAACTTGGGGCCAAATTCACAAATGATCTTTTGACATGTCATATGACATTTTTCTTCTTATGACAATCTTTTGTCAGTTCACAAATTCACCAAAATCTTGTGACAAAATCCTGTGAGCATATATGATAATTTGTGTGAATCGACTTACGACACATCGTAAGATAATCTTAGTACATACATCATAACTTTTAGCATACGATGATCGTAAAACATACCTTAGGATAAATCGTATCACATCGTGTGTGAGTTTGGCCTTGGAAATGTCTCGGGGAATTTGACAGCGTTCCGTGCAATCTCAGCAAAAATGGGAAGATTTGCTTATTACTAACTTCACATGCGATTTCCAGTCTCCGAAACAGATTTCCAGTGGCCGATCTTACAACTGGTCGTCCGTCATAAAGCCCGAGGGCTCACGCTTGGGGCTAGGGGCTGGAGTTGCTGCTGCGGGCTACCGCTGACCCCCCTTTCTCACGACTGACGTTGTGAACTGTTTTAGATGTAGTTAAGTTACCGTGCTGTTGTGCATATCGCTTCATGGTTGGCACACTGAGCGTTCTCATAGTTTTCTTGTCTGTTATTGGACTGGAGTTCTGTTAAGTAGACATTATTGGTTATCATCTGTTTAGGCTTATGACTTGTGACGTAATAGTACCACGACATGTTTGCTTGTCTGTTTGGCGATTGCCTGTAACTGCTGTCTTGCATTCTTTGCCCTGCCTGGGCTGTATAATAATAATAATAAACAGATTTGTATAGCGCCATAAGGTCGTAACTTCAGAGGCGCTGGGAGAAGGCAGCATGTTAGTGAGCGGAGAAAGATTGTGTATGGGGCACCTAGGCCAACTCAGCCTTCCATCCCTCTGGGGTTGGTACATGAGGAACAGCTTTGGCTGAGAAGGCAAAGGCGGGTATGGTTCTTTCCATTCGTGGATAAATGCGTCGGTCACAGGTAAAACCGTGAAATCCCTTGACTTGACAATGCGTGCCATACCTAAGCGCTTCTGCGGCGAGGTTCCATCACTAGGGAGCGCTATATCAAGCGTATGTTTGCTTCATTAGGCCCCATCGGATGCCTGCGGACTGTAAATGCACCAGACATGCGATCGTTTATCCCCGCATCTGTCTGTCACACGGGCAGGTAATGCAAAGGCGGTAGCGGAAGAAATAGCTAGTTGTGTGTGGGGGTTGATAAACAGAAATGGATTCTTGCAAAAGTACCACGTCACAATTCGGACTGTCGTTTTTAAAAAAACCAGAGCTATAACACTACAAACACACACACCGCTAGTGTCTGTATCAAAGTCACGACATCACGTATGTTGTCGTAGACGCCGGTGTCTCCGTAGCGTGTGACGAACAATGACCGGCGGAGACTGTTGTGTCTCCGACGAGCTGTCGCCACTACTGGCCGACGAGTCGCTCGATGATGACGTCACCGTGTCGCTTGATGACACATTTGCACCTCGTCGGGCGGCACGTCGACGTCTGTAGCGCGCTATGATGGAGTCACGAGGCAGAGAAAGTGTGTTTGTATGGGCTGGCTCGCCAGGTGGCACTGTCTGGTCGAAAGAGTCGTCTTTACACTGTAACTGCAACGCGCGCCGTCTCTGAATGGTTTCTAGCTCTTCCGCTACTGTCTTACAACCCTCCTTCTTCGACGATAAGACCTGAACTTGTCGTTCCTGCACGTCTGGACTTTTACCAGTTCTTGACATTGGTTGAACTGGAGTCGGCTCTTCATCCAGAAGGTCATAGCCAAACTCCGTCGTCTCAGCTTCAGTCGGGTCGTGGAACTTTATTGATGAAGTTTTGATGTCATGACCTTGGGGGCGTTTCAAGGTCAAGAGTTCGATGGCCGAGTCCAAGGCGGCTGTGACGAATCCATTTGTTAGTAGTGGCTTGTCGTAGATCGGCACTGACCTCTGACCTAGTTGTACTTGACCCGGTGACCTGGCCTGGTTAGCGAGTGACGTCACGGTAGAATGGAGATTTGAACTAGTTGGAAGATCAAAGGATTGTACTGCTGCCCCTGCTGTTGGTGGTGGAAATGTATTTGTGCTTTGAAGACCACCGTGTTTGTGATCCACATGGGTTCGAGTTATAACATCCGGTGAAGTCCTAAGCGAGTTCTGATTATTTTGAACTGGCTGATACCTATTCGAGTTAGCTAGAGAGCCGTAAGTGGTCGTTGTTGTAGCCAACATCGAGACGGGTCGACTGTTGTTGACCCGTGGAGTTACTACCCCAACCTGTGCCCGTTGCGACCGGACGCTTGGACTAAACCTCGACACGGCCCCACTGGATGAAGACTGCGACTCTGCCAATCCGGTTCTAACAGGAAGCGTTGCGTGACGCTGTGAAAATGGCGAGGAAGATTGCAAGAATTGATTCGTGCTGTCCGCGACTGAGCCCGAACGGAATACACCTTCGGAACCGGCCGAATTTCTACCGTAATCGCTCGTCATTTGCATATACTGCTGAGAATGCTGCGCTGTTAAACCCGCCGGAGTTGTTGTTTCTGAGTTTCGTCTAGATGTTTGCCAACGACTGGAGGAGGAGTGCTCAGAAGGTGATGGGGGGTGGACTGCAGTTGGAAATACACTCAGGTGTGACTCTCGCACCAACTCCATAAGAGTCTTGCAGGGAGATGAGGATTTCAGATTCTGCGTATCACTACTATTGGTGTTGGGCAGGTCGGCGGTTTTAATCAGCAACTGTTGAGCATCGTCCAACTTTTCGAGCGCAGATTTTGGTCTAAATGATGACGTCGAAGGCACAGGGAGTGGTTGTAGGTGATGAATTACTTTACGTATCGGTCGAGGCGACACGAATGCAAGTGAAAATGAGGTGGTAGTATTGAAAGAATTAGTGCTACTTGGAACTGGTATACTCGGTGACTGGCGGACTGTCAAACTGCGTGATCTCTTGACCGGTTCTGTCGCAAAATTTCTATCCAGAACCAGTTTGATTTCTGCCGTTTTCGTTTCCCCGCTTTTCTCTGTGTCACGCGTGTTCTTCGGGGCCGTTTCCATAGCATTAGCCGCCATACGATTCGCTTCCGATTTTCCCGAGTTTTGATGTTTTGATGTTGCCGAAGAAGTCGTGTTCCAACTGGAGTAGACGTGTTTACGGTTGCTCGCCTCTCCTCCGCTAACGTCGTCGCCGCTCTTTTCCACCTCCTGCTCACCCAGGTCGCGGAAGCCGTGCACCGAGAAGTTATTAAGGGTGTGTGTGGATTGGGAATGATGCCTGGATGACAGAGGAAATGTCGCTGTAATGTTGCTGTTGCCTGTAAACCGAGAACTGAGGTCTGTCTGCGCCCGTAACTCCGTGATGCGGTGACTGGACGCAGATCTTCGAAGTTCAACCTCTGGTGTGGACTCCTGTGCACCCTTTTTGCTCCGATCGGCAGCGAAAGGTCCGTGGAGTCGCGAGAAGTTGTCCAGGCTCTTGTATAGTGACGCTACGGTGCTCGTGTATAGTCGTTTCAGCTTTGTGTCGTGCGGTTTTGCGGCACCCTGCACCTCGTCTGAGTGCGGCGTTGTCCTGTCCAGACTAAACACCGACGTCGTCGTGTAGTGGTTCTGGTCCCGTGTAGTTTCGGCCGTCAACACCTGGTTAACACACAACAGCACACATTTAGAAATTGCAAAATAGTGGCTGAATAGCAATGATAGGCTTGCACGTTTTGTCCCGATGTACGTGTATAATTATTTGTCAGCAGTTTTACCATTGATGTAAATTAGACTTTTTCTCCAAGACAAAGACTATTGAATGCCTCAGTAAACAGTATTTAACAAGAAACTTTCTTACTTAACCAGAGAAGCTGCCATCCTCGATGAGACGAAACGATAGCTGGCTCGCAAGCCCACAAATCAATCAATCAGAATTCCTTAAGTAGCAGAACTACTACAAAGTCTGTTTGGACCGATAATGACCGGGACTTGCTGCGGGCTGTTTGTTCGGGGGTGGTTCAGAGGAGATTGTGGGGGGTTAGCGTAGGGAGGTCTGTCCGGGTGCTTCGACGGAGTGCGGCGTTTTTTCTTGGGGCTTAGCACCGGGGCGTCTGTCCGGGCTGAATAGCGTCGGAGGGGGGTGCGTTTGGGGCGAGGGTTGACCCAGGATGAACGTTGTTTTGGGGCACCGTCATATCTGTCGTCGTGCAAAATTTTACCAAAATCAAACAATCTGCGGCCGATTTGCGGCGATGTAACTATTTAAAGATGGCCGCCGTCCGCCATCATGGATGCTCGTAAAAGGGTTCATCTCGTTGGCGGACCTATGGATTGCAATCCTGGATACCGGGACCCCGGACCGTTTTTCAATCCCGGGATTATGAGAGACCAAATCCCGGGATTTCGCGATTAGAAAATAGCGTATTAACGTTATTATTACGTGTGAAATGCATGCATTAATCACGAAATAAAACAATGCAGTACAATTGTCTGGTTCTGGAACCGGGCAAGGAATTATGAAAGGTCGTTCACCAGTGTGTATTAACATGTTCACACTGGTGAACGGCCTTTGAGCTGCTCAGTTTGTGACTATCAATGTCGACGGGACTGTGACCTCAAATGACAC
>Ga0126335_1001766_pt1 | contig 12456 bp, 4 predicted proteins | sample OlaspJWI45metaG_FD_108409 | JGI IMG/M metagenome (GOLD analysis project Ga0126335, IMG submission 108409) | Marine gutless worms symbiont microbial communities from Oahu, Hawaii - Olavius sp. 1 OAHU.JWI-45 metaG | ecosystem: Host-associated > Annelida > Digestive system > Unclassified | place...
ATAACGAATCTCAAAGTAAGCAAAACGAGCGCATCCTGACATGACGTCACGGATGACGATGATTTCCGGAATTTGCCGAAGAATGACTATACTAAAAATGACCATTAAAACTTTACTTTTCAGCATTTTGCGGTGTAATTTATTAAAATTTATTACGCAGACGCGTTTATATTGCAGTAAGCAGCTAGAAACTACTTTACATCAATTATGTAATTATAGCTTTGCATATCACCTTTAATTCGTATGAATTGTACTTCAGAAATATCATCTGAGACGCGATGTCAGGTAACACAGCATTTTTTCAAATCCGGCTAAATCCGGAAATCCGACCAAAATTTTGACCGGAGCCGGATTGCAGCCGGATTTGGGAAAAGGCCAGATTGCGGCCGGAGCCGAATTCCGGTACAGCCGTAATAATTATGACGAACGTCGTGATCATGTCTTCGATTCCAATTTATGATAAGCGCTTGCAGTCAGCGCTTAGCGTAGGAACATCGCTGACTAGTGAGTGATGACTATAATAATACATTTTGTTGAGCACTGACTAAGCACTTATATATACGATTTCTGATGTGCTTACTAAGTGTAAGCACTAAGCATACTTGAAGAGGCTCTTCTGCGACCGAAAGGTGGTCTGATCCGAGTAAAAAAAGACGCAAGGAGCGATCTGGCCACGTTTTTGGATGACCTCTTTCAAAGTATTGCGTGTGTTTTTCATACGACTGAATTTTCTAGAGTATGCCTAGCAGTTAATAACTGGTTACGTACGGGACATTAGGATATCCCAAGGACGTAGTTTGTGGTTTGTTACGTCGCTAATTTCGCTGTCCTGCGTTGTTTGAAGTCGGTGCTTAATCGTCATTCATATGTCGCATATTTTACAGTTTCTAAAACAAGAGCAACTTTGATATATTTGAGTAAAGTTTGCTGTAAATGCGTTATTTTTTTCTTTATTTTGCTATTTTCTTGCAACAGTCTGTCATGTAGCAGAATCTGTGCTTCGCAACTGCATGTTGTACGACGGTCATATCATAAATAAAATAAGTAGCCTACCAAAACGGTGTCATTCTGCCATTTTTTCTGAATATGAAAAATCTGAAAATAAAGCTTATAGGTTTTGTAGGTATTCCATTGACACCTTCACTAATTTTTTTTATGAAAGAACTTAATGATTGTTAATTCAGTTGTAGTAACATTGCAGTCAGTCAGTGCAATATTTGTCCCAGCGGTATTCTTTGACTACGCGCTTGTTAAACATAATTGGACGTACCGACAAAAAATGAACAAGTGCAACAAACAAGTGTCACGCATTTCAAAGTCAAAATCAGTCAGCATACATTCATTCAAACATTTATCCCACCTGTTAACAGGCAGGCTTCTGAATGCCCAGTGGTAAAAGTGGACCGAAAGTCGGGGTGGCACTACCTTCTTCTTATCCCGCTTCCATAATCTATTGCTCTTTCCCTTGCAGCTGGTGTTCCGGAGGTGATTGACACTTCAAAATGGTCACATTTCAATGTTTGCTCATTTCTCGTTACGCGAATTTATTTAAGGGTTTTTGAAAGAAATATCAAAATTGCAAGTTTCACAATCCAATTTCGTGTTTAAGTGGATGACATAGTTTTTTTAGTAACCGCAGGACAAAAATGCAAATGTTTCAAAAAATACTGCTTTCGAGGTGGAATGTCACTTCCTCTGGAGTCTAGACTATTGTCAGCTGGAACGCACGTCGCCAGCTTTACCCCTGTGAATGCCTGATGCAAAGAAAGATGCTGGCTGTTGCCCAAGCCACTGATTGCACCTCCACACCGGATCCACATTTCTCCTCACCCATCATTTTCGTCATTGCACAAAAAGTTGGTAGTCACTGGGGCCAAGTCTGGACTGTATGATTGGTATGCTAGCACTTCAGATCCCACTTGCCGCTAATCTCTGTGCCCATAAAAATGAATTATAGCACATTGTTTGCCATGGGCCGCTTCCACCGGCAACGCCACCATATTTGTTTATAAATGACGTCATGCAGCTGGTACTCGGAATCAAAATTCTCTACAAAACGTATATTTCTAATTTTTCGTATTTAGAAAAATAGCCAAAAGACACTATTTTAATATTTCTTTATGATACAACCCTAATATTTTAACCACAGATTTATGTTCAGGTTTTTCGTGAGACAAAACATTATTGTTAGTTGCACATGTTTGGCCAGAAAGCTAGATCGTTTTCGTAGTTTTTAAATAGCTGTGAAATGGCGTAGAAAAACCGTTCACAAAATTTCACATAGGCCTATGGTATCAAAATTCAAAATGGTGTTTATCTGGAGCGAGCAATACGACTGATTTAAATGATACTTTACATGTATATTTGCACAGTTTCAGTGAAACAACTATTTTGAACATGGCGTTCAACTTTTTAAAAAATACAAGGTGTGAACATTGTCAATCGAGAAAAATTAGACTTATGCCCTAATCACCGGGGCTAGGATTAATCACCCGTTTTTTGGTATCCCGACTTATCTGATCATGGCAGAACACATTACAAATGATCAACGCTTCCGATTTTTAACGAAACACGTACTTTCTGTTGCGGATATTCTCATACTGAGAAATCACCGGATTGACATTCGATATTTTATGCATGACCCAGCAGTTTGAACGAACTCCGGTAGGCTAAATTTGAGCATTTATGTGAAAAATTGTAAAGTTACTTCTTGTGTAGTATTGTTTCACTGAATATGTAGGGAAAATGTTTAAATTTGGTGACCGCAAAACAGTATTCTCACTCCAGATCAAGAACTGAGGCGTGGATCATGTCTCTAGTCTTCTTCTTCATTTATTAAAAAGCTGACAAGACGCAGCTTTGGAACATAACGTATCAAAAATATGAGAGTGATGACGAAATTAAAAGAACAATAAAAATTAAAGTCAGTTCAATGTGTGTCTTTATCGATAAGTCTGCAAATAAAATTCTGTTCGTCCAGCCGAGTTTTTTTCGTCAGAGAAAGTTCAAGTCTTCTCGGCGTAAATGTATAACCGCAGTCAGAGCGTTCTGGAAGAAGTAACTTATATAAAACGTGATGCTTGTTTGTGAGGATACTTACTGTAAAACAGTTTATCGTCCATGTCAGAGACCAAATTGTCGATGTTTATCAAATCGGGTGAACAAAATCCTCGACGACGTACGAAGCCTGCAAGTCGTTGTCGGTCAGCTGAGGTCGTGAAACCCCACCAGGCGTTACAGGCGTATAGCAGCCTGGTGACAACAACCGCCCTATATACTGACTGGAGTGCAGTGTCACACAAGCTATGTGCCCGGAGTATTGTCAGTGCGTACAGAGTTTGTGAACATTTGTTGACAATACTGATGATGTGGTCACTAACAGACTGTTTGAGATGGTAACACCAAGCATCTTGGTGGTAGATGTACGACTGATGCCTGATAGCGGCGGTGGTTGACTGGCAAGATACTTCTTCCCATCCGCGATCACAATTTCAACAGCGTATTTTATGGTCCTCTCTGTTAGTATCATGTGGTATCAGTTAGAAAGCATGACCGCTATTGCGGAAAAAATTTACCACAGTTAAATTATCCAACATTATCACAATATCGTGAGACTTGCTTTTTGTACACGTCACTGTCTTAGTCTGTATATAATTTTCACCGCTTGTATAAAATTATTCTTCACTGTCTGTAGCTTCAATTTCTCTTTTCATTTTGCGAAGACTGCGACTATCTGGTTGCATTTGTATCATCATATAGCGCTGTACGGGATATTGTAATTTGTCAGTGTTGTGCTAAGTGAAACAAATGCAGCAAATAAGAAATATTATATATTGTAGGCTATACACAACGAGACAATTTCAGTCGTGGCACAGTGTGAAAAGCACCGAAAGCGAAGCTGTAATATTTCTTATATCAACCCGTTTCCATCAATCGCTGAAAGCCATATCCTATGCAAGCGTATACCTGGTGCACGTCATCTTTTCATCGTTGATTTCGTATGCTTGAAGCTCAGTTGAGTTGATGTTTCGTGATTCGCGGCACCCAGTAGCCCTACTACTAAATCAGTCGAGTTAGTCGTTCTGTTATAATTAAGCTCATACAACACTGTCATAGACAACTCTGTTTTTGCTTGGCACTACTGATTTGGTAGTTTTTGGTGTAATGTCTGCACTAATGTCTTTTCAGTGCTTCAGAATATATTTGCGAAATTTAAAAAATGGCTAGAAATTTGTGTCACAAAATGGTTTATCACGGTAGACACATGCATGTTTGTTTTCCTAGATGTTAAAGGCTCCAGGTAGAACTTCTGACCCTGTCAGCAGTACGCATTAGAATGATCGAGCGGTTTTGTTTTGAGCTCAGTCGGTGTTCCAAGTCGAGCTATTTTGGGTTGCGAAGAAATGTTGGGATTATGTCGTGTGTGATTGTATGACATGTGGTCGGGTAGCAATATGCAGTTAGTCATATACTCGTATTGCCGGCGGCGCAGGTTATCAGCGAACACGATGTCAGCAGTGGATCGCAAAAGCTTCGGGCATCGTCGACAACGCCTACCGTCTTCCACCCATTGTCCGGTCCGGCCGCCAGGGCGCCGTCCAATTTGTTGCCACTTGGCAATTTGGGCGTACTATTACAGTGCGATTCTCGGCCGGGCTCGCTTCGCAGACCGCCGACGCTGCCAAAACGATCATTGCGCGGTAATATGAATTGTTCCCGGCGGTGGCAGCGACGGCACCCAACTATCTAGCCGTTCGTTCGACAGCCGGCTCGCTCGACAGCCATGATCGAATTTTTTTATCGGGCACTTGACGTCGGTTTGCTGACGTCCGCAGCAAACGAAGTTGGCTTCTCTTTCCTCCGACTTAGTTGCGCTCGTTTCTTCTGCGACAGAAATCACCACGTCACCACGCCTTTCCTCCTGTGAGTATCACGCAGCCAAGCCGCTGTCACCATCGTCAGCCGGTTACATCCCAGGAATGTATCAGCTGTCGAAAGGGGTGCGCAAATATCAAAATCTAGAGCTCAGTATCCGATCTGTGATTGTGCATGTCAATGGCGCTTTATTTCGAGCGGCGATAAATTATACGCCGTATTTTTGTGTGCTTATAGCGCTTTTTGTTACGTGATCTGTGAATGACTTGGACACTAGAGTCGTAGATCAGTCTATAGACGTGATGTGTAGCCTACGGAAGAAGACGCACAATCTCGATAAACAAATCAATGATAATCGCTTTATCTCGCAATAAGATGAAACTGTTTAATGTTTATGCGATCACCAGTCATAGGAGTTGTCGGGGAGCCTATAGACCCATAATCACGTGATTTTTTAGTTGTTTTGTTGTTTATAAAATGCTCCGAGTTTACCTGCTGTTGTTAATGTCACATTTATTACCGTTATAATTGTATGTATCTGTGACTTGATTCGATTTTCAACTACGTCATGTTTGTGATTGTTGATTACGTTTGAGGTTTCGGCTAAAATTGTTGGCTATGACCATATGCACTGGTTGTCAATTGAGTGTTTTATCATATCAGAGTGTGTTCGTCTTGGTTAGCTTGAAAATGCTCAAAAACCGGTTACGTGAGTATGAACATTACATTTGAATAACGTTTAAATTACACCGGCATACATCTGCACGTGACGTAAGCTCGAAGGAATGTTTGTGATCTCATCATGAATGTTCTAAACCAAGGTAATCTGTACACTTACAATTCCGTCTTGAAAAGAAGAGGGAGAAAACGCTGAGAGAATGGCCCCAAAATCAAATTAATTTACGATTAGCACGTATATAAACGTGCTAGCGAATGACGTGTACATGGATCACTTTATACGACAAAATTAGAAAATCTGGCAATTAAGATGTATTTCCATTTATAGCCGCCGGCTTGGGGCGCCCCAAACCATACGACATCCTAAATGGCAGTACGCCAGCGCGACAGCAACGCGACACCTCTAATTGGCGACAATCGTTCGTACTGACTGAACTCATATCAACAGTCATCAACAACTACTGTCTCGACTGCAGACGGCGAAACCAACTTCACTGCCCGAAGTCGCTCACAAGGTATCATAAACATTAGGCACGTGCTCATGCGCTGTGATGCGCGGTGAAGCGTGACACACTGATACGCCATAATATTACTTACTTAACTTGTGATGGATCTCGTTTTTATGTTATGACCTTAACCTATGACCTCATGACCTTCAACATTTGTAGTGCTGTCATGTGACCAAACTATGCACACGTCGCCAGCCCCCTAAAACTTTCTTTAGGCCATAACCGCCATAATCGCCATCCCAGAATTTAAAGAAAGGTCACGTGACTTAGGTTAGGTCCCTTCGACCTAATTTTGTAATTGTAGATAGGACTCTTCGTAGAGAGTATGCGCTAGCTTCAAACGTTGCAAAAAGGAAAAAATTGCAAAATTTATCAGTAGGTCACGTGACCTAGATTATGTTCCCTTTTGACCTAGTTCTTTTTTGCTTATTCTCTACTCCTTACAATCTGTCTACACGCTAAATAAGAAGCCTATAGCTTTAACCGTTTCAGAGTTATTCACAGCGATCCGCAGTTTTATGGGGCTGGCGACGTGTGCAGAGTTTAGTCACGTGACAGCCGATACACTGCAAATGATGCAGGTCGTGAGATCAATGGTCAAGGTCATAACACAAAAACGCGAGCCATCACGAGCTAAGTAAGTAATATTATGGTTTGTGGGTGAGTCACGCTTCACTCACTGCGCATCATAGCACATGATGAGCACGTGCTTGTGTTGATGACACGTGGCTATGTTGATGACAGTTTGTTAGCCTCGTCAGGCAGTAGAGTCAGTCCTGCCATCTGGAATCGAAGCAGTGGTTATTGATGTTTGCTGACGTGAATTCAGTCAATGCGAACGGTTATCGTGAATATTCAATGACTGTTATTAATTCATTGTGTATTGTTTTTTATTGTGTTGTGTATTTCTGTACCGGTATTGACTTAGTTAGCCTACAGTCATTGTTGTGTTGCCGTGTCACGCGTTTATCGTGATTATGTTATACACTGTAATACATAATAAATAAATAAGACGTGTGGTGTTGCCGCATACTGCGATTTAGAATGGCGGATGTTTTGGGACGCCCCGAGCCGGCGTCTATAAGTGGCAATACATCTTAATTGCCACATTTTCTAGTTTGGTTTATGTAGTGCTGACCACTCAAAATAAACTTTTTCGTACAAACTTCTTTGTCGATTTCAATGATGCCTGGTGTTCACAGAAGCACCACAAGTATACTAGGAACGTTCATTGTAGGTATGCAGTTTGTTATTAGGACTATTGCTTCCGCCAAGGAGGCTACTGTGTACTGTTTTAGAATCAGTCTGTGTATTCTGGCTGGTATAAACGCATCCGATACTGTACACTTCGTGCTTACACAACGTGCATCACTTGGCCGGTTCTAAGACTTGTCATACTCGAGCTGAGCCAAGTCGGGTTGCTGACTGTTGCTGATGTTTTTGTTGGTCTCATACCGCAGTCTGAGTCTGACCGCGTCGCATTGTTGCATATTTGTGATTTTACTTGGCGTTGATGCAATGAAATGAAATAAATGTGTCATGTGAATACAAAAGCTACCTGGCTGTCTTATTGGCTGCACCGTTAAACTGATACGCCGTAGAGGAGGTAAAGATAGAATAAGATGTCTGAATAATGTCTACTTCGGACACTGGCGAGCATTATGCCAGTGGTATGACTGGGGGGTGGTTGCGGCAGTCGTGGACCAAGCAGACTCAGTCACGCGGGAGTCCGAGAAGCCGTTGTAAACCATAGTCTAGTAATAACGTTTCAACCGAGGGAGGCTCACAATTTATACGCCACATCCCACTACGTATCTCTTACATTTGTTGAAATATGTTCTAATTCAAGAAAACATTTATTGCCGAAATATGTCTGCATGTAGCAGGATATACTGCACATAAAGAACACTGCTACTATGCCTAAAAAGCATTGGCCCTGAGTGCTCTCTAGTAATAAAAGGTGACAGTCGCACGCACGTAGTCTACATGTATCTGTCACATTACGTTTCGTCTCGTAAAGAGTGAGACATTGTCATCGGTTTTAGCAAAATGATGAAACTACACCGTGTATCAATAAAAACGTCCACATTTTATTTATTCCTCTATAGTTTCTACAAATGCTGACCGATTTGAATAATATTTGACACAGAGTATGCTGAGATTATCTGCAACACAATACCTCACAAATGTGGATAACGCTGCTACACTACCTTCGGAAATATATAACACTCGTACTAATAACCTTCCAACAAAAGTTACATATTACTGTTGCACAAACTAAAAATACCCAATTTTTCCGCACGATCATTGTCCACTAAGGCTTAAATGTTACAGCAAGCGTTCACAATAGCTTCTGTTTCAACCACACAGGCCTGAAGTCTATTAGGCCATTCAGTCAATAGCATCATACACATTGCTTTATGAGGCCATTTCAAGTGTTTATCAAGCATTTTCTTGGGTCATCCATGTGTTAAACTGGCATTTGATACACATGATTCTGCCACTGATACATATCTCTCATATTCGGTATTTAACAGGGCTAAGAGCTAACTGGAGATCAGATGAACTTAGGAGCTTCACACTGCAGTAGCTCAATTATCTGACGGCACGGTGTGCTGGCGCACTGTCTTGCTGGAAGACGTCAGCGTCACGACGGCAAACGCACGAGTGGATGACAACATCTCTTGCGTCAGCACAATATCGCAGAGGCAACATTAAAAATCTTTTATTGGTCATATCTTATTTTCAAGTTTTGAAGTCGATTTAACAGCTCTATTGACAGAGCAAATTGGCCAGCATTGGCCAAAAAACACAAACTAATTTTCCCAAGGTTGTGTAGCAACATTATGCAAATAAAGTTGACATATCAATAATTGTTGTGTTGCTAATTCATTCAGTATATTGTACGCCAAGTTGTACAGAAATCGGTCAATGTCGACTTATATTCTTATTTTCATATTTTTATTGCTCCTGTTGCTTTGACGTTGACCCAATGAACTTCATGCTAACTTTGCTACACAAGAACCTTGTCAGCTGGCGTTCTCGTGGCTGGCGATATGACCAAGGAGCTGGCGATGTGACCAAGGAGAGCGCTTCTACTGCGAGAGATATGTTCGAAGCAGGTGGTAAACCAGTAGTCGCGCACCAGGCCAACACGTATAGGTGTTCACAACCATCGTCACGGCCGAAGGTTTTTGCTAATTTATTATTTGGCTTCATCGAATGCACAACGTGCATAATGCGGCCTACTGCAACCGACGTTCCTGTAGCGTGTTGTAAGATACGCGGCTGCGCTATGCAAAAACGGGGGATGCTCGTGTAGTAGATGGGGTCCCGATTTCCCTACGGCGAGGGTAGGAGGTAGGGAAAAAGTTTGCCCATTGTAAAGCATTACTCTCATTTGATGCGGCTTTCGCCAAATTATTTTGGCCTTTTGTTCTCTAACCCATTAGTTCACTCTCTCAGACCAAAGCTTATCACATAATTCCATTAGAATCAATCCACGAGCTTTGATAACCCCAGCTATTCCCTTCAGCATACACCAAAACATGGAGATAAGCAAAGTTTAGTTGGCTAAGTGGCTACAGTAATGTAGTAACGGCCGCGTCGTGGCGCCATCTGGCGAAGAGTTGCTCGCGTGACAGACAGACGTCCACGCTACACAACAGCGTTATCAACCGCGAAAGGCCGCGTTTCATGCATTCGATGCGGCCCAAAACTATTGCTCTTCATGAGCTAAAGGTCATCACCATTTTGCTACTTTCTCTCTTTCAATCGACGTCTCGAGCTGTCCAAAGCATATTCGAAGCAAGTGCAAGTGCAGTACTTTTACGACACAGACGTTTTGTGACCTCCTGCGGGCAATGTGGCTCGACAGAGATCTTATAATGTGGCGAGCAATCACATAATGTGGCAAACTTGATAGAGGGACAATATTTTAGCGCAATATCCAGTGTCTGTGATGATGGGATGGCGACGGCGGCGCAAATCGACTGTGTATTGTGTGCGCACTGCGACCCGCGAACAATCGGCCGCCAGGGGGCAGCGTGGTCGCTGGTGAGGTGGCGCGCACTGACGGAAGGCGCCTTGTGGTCGAGATTGATGAACGCGATACGACGATTTTATCGATCGACCACCGGCCGGGCCGAGAGGGTCGACGAGGCGCCGGATCGATAGACCGGCAGAGTCGCTTAATTCGCCACCGGCCGGCTGGCCCGCGCGTTGTAGTACACGGCGAATCATGCGCCCGATTCATCGAGATATTTACTGAGGCTACGCGAAGTCGAGCGCGATCGCCGTGTCGGTGCGGTGCCTGCTGATATAGGCTAACGGCGTCCGACCTCGACGTCGCGACTTCTCGAGTCGCTCGCCGCCGCCCGCTGACTTGCTATTTCTGGATCGTCGACGTCCATGTACGCAGGCTGGCAGGCCGTCATCCGCAACGACTTGGTCAACAAGCCATTTCGTATAATCTCTGCAACAGTCAGTCTCCGTCACTTACCGGTGGCTATTTCTACTCGTTCCCAGGAAAGGGCCTTTAACAGTGCGTCCAGATCTGACGTCGCTGTCAGCTTAATGCTCCCATTACATTCATAAAACATTAACGACGACACGGAGAGCGGAGAGCACATACGTTATACTCAGCTGCATTAGCCTGCCTCTGCACTAACGTCATTAAATAACCCTGTAAACCGAGGAATCACTCACAGAACTAACAAGAAATAACGGCGTGTTTTATGCCAGAACTAGTGATCTATGCCTTCTCCATTTACTATAAGAAGTATAACAGATATAATAAAACTAAAATGTATTATTCCAGTTATTATTATTGTTTGTGCTACCAATTAACTTTGGTGAATAAAGATTTATATACAGTCCTAGCCACATCCAACTACAAGTAAGGTGACGTCACAGGGTCCTCAGTGCTCCGCAATGTCTGATGAATACGACGTGCATCACCGGCGTCATCTTCGTTACTTACACCAGAAGGCAGCAAGTTTTTGGCCTATTTTCGGCGTTTTTCGTGTATTAAAGCAGTGCATAATTTAACGAGGCCAAACTAATTTGGCGAAGGCTGCATCGAATGCACTGCACACACTGCGCATTAGAGACCTTCTGATAATAGCGCTATACAAATCCACACTTTACCTTACCTTTACCTTACTGCACGCGTTGGACCGTTCCTAAGATATGTAGGGGATCGCAAAAGTTAAAAGTAGGTCCCGTGACCGCCGCGGACCCGCATATGACCTACTGTTCCACAGTTTACGTTATGGCCCCCAGCCCTCTATATGCATACTAAATTTCAATTATGTACCCTCAACCGTTCCGGAGATACCAGGAGGTCCCAAAATTCAGAATTAAGTCCGGTGACCCCACCCCCGACCCCATATGGCCTATTTTTGATTAGTTTTCGTTAGGGCACGCACCGCTCTATATGCACACAAAATTTAAAGTCTCTAAGCTTCAGCCGTTCCGGAGATAGGAGGGGTCCCAAAATTCAGATTTAGGTCACGTGACCCCTCCGCCGACACCCTATGGCCCACTTTTGCATAGTTTTCGTTAGGGTCCCCATCCCTTTATATGCATGCAAAATTTCAAGTCTCTAGCTTCACCCTTCCGGAAATATGAGGGGGTCCCAAAATTTAAAAGTGGCCCCCTTCCCCTCTTTGTGGGGGGGGGGGAGATCAGGACCCACGTCTAACAATGTTCCATGGCCCCCAGGAGTGTTCACCCCAAACAGCATCTTGATCTGTTCAGCCATTTTTGCACAGTGAAGCCAAGATGAGCCACGTGACAGACAGACTGACAGACACCGCGAACATAGGTAACAATCGTTTGCATCATGCATTCGATGCAGCCTAAAAACAAACGTTCGGGCATCATCCCCACCCTCACACCATGGGCTATGTTTGTTTCAATTTCCCTATCTCAACTATTTTTTCGTTTCTGAGGTAGCGTGTGGAAAACAATTTGCTGGTTTTTGCCTATTTTAGGCAGTTTTTAATGCAAATTTCCACAATTAATAAACTTTTCCCAAAAATCTAAGTGTGTGCATCATCCTCGTACTACAGGCCACCTTTGTGCTAAATTTGACGTTCTTAGGCTTTCTCAGTTCTCAGATATCATTTGGAGACAAAACAGTCACCCACACAGCCAGCTTACTTCGGCATCCGTGAACAGAACTATGCCAACTACAACAAGGTGTCGTCCCCGATGGGACGGAACATTAGCTGGCCCTCGAGCCCCCAAAGTTTATTTGGACCCGGAAATGTCCGCGTTTTGCGAGGTGGCGCTTTTCTAAGGGTTCAGCTCGGGGAGGTTTGTGTGGTAGCAGAGGTCAACGCACGGGCCGTCTGTCCGGGAGATTCAACGGCGGGGGCATTATGTGGGG
>Ga0126335_1001767_pt1 | contig 12454 bp, 7 predicted proteins | sample OlaspJWI45metaG_FD_108409 | JGI IMG/M metagenome (GOLD analysis project Ga0126335, IMG submission 108409) | Marine gutless worms symbiont microbial communities from Oahu, Hawaii - Olavius sp. 1 OAHU.JWI-45 metaG | ecosystem: Host-associated > Annelida > Digestive system > Unclassified | place...
ACTCCAGACCGTCATCAGTAATCAGATGAGGCCACGGAGGTTGAGGGGTGCCTGGTTTAGTCGCCTTTTACGACATCCGGCCAGGAGGCGGAGTGGGTCTATTCTAAGCCCCGGAACCCACACTGGTAGCTACATAAAAGAGTGTCGTGACATTGTAGTGATAATTGATGCTTTGCTTTTGAGTGCTAGTGAAGGATGAATGCTTGTTTTTTTTACGCGTATGCACGAACTGGTATTTAGTAGGGCTGTTACGGTTCCACTGTTTCCTTTTCCGTTCCAATTCGGTTCGGTTTTCGCACAAAAACTGCGATGTCGGTTCAGTTTTGGTTTAAAAACTATTAACAGCCCTCGTATTTAGTTGTGCTGCAAAACAACTTAGAATACAGTTAAGCAAGCAGATCGTCACGTGATAGATAATGACATTGGCAGTAGTTGTACACTTAAACTTTAACTTAAGACATACATTTTGAAGTTATCTGTTTCCGGCTTATTACCATATCTCTGCATCTACAAGTGGCATTTTGGTACATATTGAGTTTACTAGTTTACTTACTTGCTGAAATGGTGATAAGCATTTATCCTATGTTGGGGGTCAGTGGAAGGTGAAAAGACTGAGAGTGACATCTTAGCTGGACTGTGGGTGGGCTGGGTGCAGTGCATGGGGTAATGGCTGGCGGGTTGGGGAATGGGATGAGTTGTGATGGATAGGACACGCGTGAGACGTGAACGAGATTAATGAGAACTCGATGAACCGTGGCCATGATCAGTCGTTCACTGGCAAGCCCGGCCTCCTGTCTTTCCTCCCTCCCTCCTCCGCCCCCGCACACTCCCAGGCTGAGCGTGAATACTGAATGCCCGACTACTGGCGGCCTTGCACTGTGTGCCTTGACGTGACGTCATTCTCTACCCCCCCCACACATTCAGTTCTTGTGCCGCCCCAACGTTATTGCTGGTGGGTACATACCTGAGCCTACTTTTGAAACTTGTTTTGAAACTATAAACGCCGGATACCGCAGGTTTTAAATTCATATTTTGTTGAAGCTGAAGCTCGCATGAGAGAGAAACACAGTTTGCAAACTGGCGCAGTTTGCGCGGGTTTGAGGGTTAAGTCGTTACACGCCAGCCACTTGCAGTTTTTAATGTCTCTGCTCACCTTTATACGAAAGAGGCATGTAGTGATCGGCGCTATCAGAGGTATAATGGGCTTGTAGTTTTTTTCTGGTTCGTCAGTGAGTGAATAAAAATGTCTGTTGCCACTTGTAGTGCTGCAGCCGGCCCGTAGAACATTTTTGCCTGCTAACCCTGAAATCTAGTTCTCAGTGCTGTAGATGGGTTTAGATACATTCTGGCTAAGAGTTAAGAAATAACACGTTGCAAACTTTGACACAAGTCTCCATGTTGCGGTTGTTGTTGTTGTTATCAGTCATGTATGAGTAGTTTGGCACATACGTCGGTCGGTGCTTTAGAATACAAGTTGTTCAGCTAAATTGGTAATTTTTACCGGACTGCAGACACGGTTTAGTAGCCGGCGGCAGTTTCCTGTAAATGAAGCTTGGCCGACGTGGCTTAACGCATCGATTTTGCTGTGGATGTAGCGGCGCTGGCAGCAGCAGCAGCAGGCTTGCTGGTCCATATCTCTGTCAATGCCGGGCTGAGAGTAAGGCTCAGCTTGGCTACCCCCCGGCATAGCATAAACACTAAACTGGTCGTTTTTCAGCACCAGTAATTGCTTCTGACAGCTTGCCGGCGCCTCGGACATGAATATACATGGCCGTAAGAAGACACGTAAATTTGTCATCAGCCAAGTTGCTGGGTGTAGCCTGTCGACACCGGCGAGTTGTGAGTGTTGGACCACCTGCTAAGTGTCATGTGGATGCAATTTTGCGTTGGCCAACGCCGTTTGCGTTTACTTCTGGGAACTGGGGAACATACCGCCTGAAATTTTCACTTTTACCTTGGACTCAACACGTCTCTTATTTGCGTCCCGTTCCAAATGTGAAACAAGAGGCCAAAGTGATTTGGCGAAGGCTGCGCGAATCACCACACATAGTTGAGCCACGTGACAGACTGACAGACAGTCACCGCGAACATCAGTAACAATAGTCTGCATCTCATGCATTCCATGCGGCCTAATAATTGCTGAATGTTTAGTTTTGTTGCATTTGTGGCTGACTAGTGGTCTGGTGAGGGTAATGAAAAAGCCCTAAAAGCTGGAACGAGGGATGCACCGTGATGCTCCAAGCCCCTTCCTTAATCCCTGGCTGTCCATGTCGTTATTCCTAGGCAGTTAGTATGGGCAGGAGTTCATACATTCTGCTTGCCTTCATACAAAGGCTAGCTGTAGCCGATGCTGAGATATCACGTGACCCCGTTCGACCCCTGTGACCTACTTTTGCACAGTTTTCGTTAGGGTCCCCCGCCCTGTAGACGCATGCAGAATTTCAAATCTCTAGCTTCAGCCGTTCCTGAGATATGTAGTGGGTCCACAGTTGGCAAAATTTTCCTCAACTCCCCCCTCCCCCTCTCTGTGAGGGATCGGGACTGCCGTGTAACACAATGTTCCTTGGGCCCCCACGAGTGTTTACCCCAAACAGCATCTTGATCTGTTCAGCCATTTTTGCACAGTGAAGCCGAGTTGAGCCGCGTGACAGACAGACTGACAGACAGACAGAGGGATCATCGGTAACAATAGTCTGCATCTGATGCATTCAGTGCAGTCCTACGTTCTCTAGTGGGTGTATGTATGTGATTATGTGCATACATGTTTGCTGTCAATCTTTTACGTTGTTTACGGATCCAGCTGTCGAGCTGCCGTACCCTTATAAAACTGAGTGATTGATTAAGCTGTAGGCACTGCAGTTGGCTGCGCACAACGGTATAGGCCCCTCCGACGCAAACAAAGAGTACTGAGTGTGACGTTATATTTGGCGGCCCATAGATAAAATATGCATATAAAAGATATCGCAGTTTCTTCGATCATTCGTGTAGCAGCCTAGTTTGCCGGGCAGCTATGTTTGAAAGTTCCCTTGTGGTCCAAGCTGTCTACAATTCGTATGCGATAATGCCGGCCTGCGCAAAGGCAAACCGGTGCGTATTGGCGGCGGCGTCGCAGCTGCAGCAGCTGTACCGAGCAGTATCATATCTAGGTCACCACCTTAACCTCATTTTAGCTGACTGCCTGTCATCTCTGCTCGCCCCCGTGACTAAACCAGCGAGCAGCTGACTTACTGTTCACGTGTAGGCTGAACAATGCCTCCCTCCACGCGCTGAGTACCGTGGTTGAGTCATTTGACTTGCATTTTCATAACCTCTAACCTACATCTATTTCTGATATCGATTACAGAAAGCTGCAGTTAATTTCTGAGCCGAAAACCTATGGCTAGTTCAATAAAGCAATGATACTCATATACTCGCATTTATGCGGCTACACGCCTAGAAGCAACAGTCACATTTGCGATCAGCATGTGCTGTCTGTGCGTCTGTCTGTCTGTGCGTGACGGCCTGTGCAGTAGCCGTGGGTTTGCGGTAGATTTTTTAGTTTTGTATTAGTTAAAAAAAATTCGGTTTACTGTCAGTTCATTCAAATATAAAATGAACTGAGAGATCGGAGATACTGCCAACGGCAAGGACAGTAGGAACTAGTGATTGCAGTCCCGGGATCCCGAATCCCGGGATCCCGGACGGTTTTCCAATGATAAAATCCGGGGATTGGAAAATGGTCGCGGGAGTGCAATCCGCAGTAGTAACGGCAGGAGCTAATTCAAGAGCGCGTGCAAGTGCATGCATGGTCTAAGCTATGCTACTGGTCACCTTGCTTGTGGATTTGAAATGTCATTATAATGTGGTCCCTGTCAAAGCCCACAAATTTCTTTTTAATACTGCAATACTAACCGTGTCATCAGGCAGTATAATTTGGTACTGGCCTAACGGCTGGGAAATTAACAGGTACAGCATGCGATGCACTAGCCCCGTATCTGTGGTCTTGCTTTGTAAGCTGGTGGCTGAGGGCTATTGAAGGGAGATCAGCACCGCCTAGTGGGCCGCGTGGTTCGAAAGAGACTTTGCCTTTACTAACCATTGTTGAATGTGTGACTTGGTGATCTGTGTGTAGGAGTGTGTCAGGACAGTGGATGTGACTCGTCTCGGAGGCGATCCAGTGGAGACAGGCCAGGTGATGATGGACATGACCACTGCCAACGAGTTTGCTGTGCTCTCTGTCGACAGTCATGTCCTGTGCTGACCAGCTCTGATCTACCTCCAAAGAAACGACATCGTCACAGTCTCCCAGCTGCGCACACTGCCGACCAGGAAGCCATCGGGCTTTCATCCAACTCTGGTGGCACCGACTGGCATCCGTCACTTCGATGTACCAGCGTATGGCGACCAGTCGGACCCAGGTCAAATCTGAAGCCTCTTCATCATCGCATACTGACGTCAACTGGTACATCATGCCAGCAGCAGCAACAGCACCTGCCTCAGCTGTCACCAGGTCTGGTTCGATACTCATTTGCCAGTGAGCGATCATCACCATCAGATTCGCCATCACCTCGTCCAGCTTCAGCTTCTAGTGGCTTCTTTGACAGCTCACAGGGGTCGCTGAACTGCGCTCTTATTGACGGAATTCCGACAGCACTGACGACCGCTTTCTCTTACCAGTTTCCACTTCATGAATGTCTTTCCGAGGAAGCCACGACGACATCTGGTGGCAGGTGTTTGTCTGGGGCATCGACGGCGTCAAGTGGCTCTATGCCAATGATTTCCGAGGTGAGCACGCAGACGCCGCCTAGTTCTCCGTTCAATTCTCAGGGCATGCCACCAGTCCGGTGCCGATCCCAGCCAACTGTTCTGGTGAGGAGCCGGCGTGACCGATCACGAGCTTCGTGGAAGAAACACCGGAGATCGATGTTCGAAGAAGACCGACCGAAACTAGATTTCTTGAAGATGACAGAGGTTTGTCATAAGATTGGCTTTTTGTGAAATTGTACAGTTTGGTATATTGGTAATTTTGACAGAAGAACAAATAGGTAAACAAGCAAGGTTGGCAGCAAATGAAGAGTCAGTGTTCTGATAGGGTTGAACAGAAATAGACTAACAAATACGAAGGTAGATGTTGTAACAATTTCTTGTGCAAGATCAAGCCAATTCATGCTAATTAAGTTAGTTGCATTATTGGTGTGAGCACGTGAGCCTGAGGCTGGTGCTGATGCTTGGCAGTTATCTTTCAGGTGACTTTGTCTTAAACTCGTTAGTTCTGTCATTTATAGAGGTACGTTGCAGATGAGTAGATGGTATGATTGGGAGTTGAAACAGCAGCCCCTTGTTTGCAAATTGGTACTGGAGTAGTTGTTAGCTTGTATTATCATTATGTGAATGCAGATGCCTATCCATGTGCATGGAAACTGGTTGTGTTGTGTGCATTTGTTTGCCCCTATCAACTGCATCTGTTGGTTTGTGCTGTAGACGGCTTACGACAAAGTGAATCGTCCAAAAATTCGCAACAGTCACCATGTGCAGTTCGCTGCTGATGCTACGACATTAACAAATGTGAATGTTCTATTTTTCTTGATGTTGTGAAATGTTGACTTTTGATACACCTGTACATGCAGTATAAATTACTAGAATACTGTAGTTTATACATTATGGTGATTACAGTAACAAAAACCAGAATATTTTTGTTGGGATTCTGTTTAATCAGTTTATTAAGTTATGATATTGTAATGCACAGCCACAGTGTAGCAACAACGTTAGAGTTACTTTTTGTGTTTGTGTTTAACAAGTTTGTCTTTTGATTTGGTGGTTGTAAAATTAGTGTAGCTACATTCTTAATGTGCGGTGGGTAATACTGTATGGATTTTGTTGGAAATTCCATTCTTTTACAGCAGTGGAAGAACTTGAAAAATCTGATGAGATTTGATGAGTTAGATTGCTTTCTTTGTACTGCAGTGCAGTGCATATAATGCATGTTTTACATGTAGGATATTGAAGTATCACACAGAGATCCATTCCGGTTTTCGCCAAAGCTTTCATTCTCAGCAGCGTGCGAGGGCTGCATTTCCGATCAGCGTGGTGTCAATTCAGCGTCGGAGGATGAAGAGTGTCGACAGGCTACTACCGACAGTGTCAGCGACATTGGTGATGAGCCTCCTCTGGAAAGTGCCACTTCACCATCACGTTTCCGTGGATCTGAGGACGGAATTGAAGAAGAAGAACCTGAAGTATTTGGCCACGACCTCGACAGCGAAATCGACATTGAGCAGATTGAGATGCATTAGAAGCTTGTCACATTTTTAAGCGTTACTTACTTGACGGCATTTTGTATTATTGGATCTGCTGGATGTGAAACATTTGTTACGCTTGGAGAGCTGCCATTTATGTCTTTGTGAAACTGGCATTTTAGGCGTTTTCGTCGTGTGATAACTATTCCAGCAGGTGTGCATAGAGAAGATTTCAATGTACAGAATGGAGTGATTGTTGAGTAAAGTGTATCCGAGATTGTTATTAATGCACAGTTGTTGCAGCTTGCCACTTAGGAATTTCTTTTAGGTAAGCAGCCATTATAAAATCTTTTCGTTATTGAAGTCATCGAAAACTGATTTTGTTGATGTTTGGCTTGTTTCATTAACAACATTGTGATGCACTCGATACTTTTGTCTGTACCAATTTAGAATTTGCCGATTGTTATATGAAGCTAAAAGTCTGATTTTTTTTAGAAAAGGAGAGAGATAGATGTTTTGCAAATGATATCTCTTGTGTGAAGAAGACAATGCTAGTTCTTGATGAGCTGGTTTATCAGGCCGTTATTAGTAGAAGGTGGCTGCTGGAATCTTCAGTGTACCAGTATGTGAACTTTTCTGTGGAGTTATTGTGAAGATGTTCTAAAGTTGTCGTGTGTGACCGACATTGTAGTTTATGTGATTGTTAACAGTATAGGTCCTCCAGAATGTTGCGGCAGAAAACATGATTTGGCACGCAAAATGCTAGCAATAGATGAGTTTATTTGTCAGTTTTATTGTGCTGCTACGTAAAATAAATTATGATTATGGCAGATTGAATGAAACTCAGAATTACCATGATTTGATATGAATGCAAGGAAATTTGTGGTTTAAGTGCAGTGCACTGAGCATGTAAACAATTAGATAATTTATTTTTGTTGTATTACATTCTATAGTGGTTTTAATTTGAAACATAACTGATAATTTTGCAAATTGTCCATGTCTTAATGATGGCAAAAGCAAACACAGTTTTTTTGGAAAAAGCCACTGCCATGATTCATGGAAAAATCTCAGTCATGATATCGTGATATTCTGGGAAAGATTGGCAATGTACATGACAGTTTGTTATGTATACATGTATGGTGCACCTGTCTAGTGCAACATCGTGGTATTTTGTGTGCTGTATTAATTACTGTTGTAAGCTGTGATTTATTACAAAATTTCATTCTTCCGCTTACTGTCGTAATGTGTTGAGCGTATATTTACCCGTCGTCGTCACAAATTTTTGCTGTTTGTTCCGTATCTTGCTGCTTGCTGTCACTACTGTATTGCATTAGATGTTAATGTGCGATCAGTCAGTTCAAGTGATTGAGCAACTGAAAACTTTAGCTGCTATTTTATTTTATTTGCAAACCAAATTTGCATTGCCTTGATTACTGGGAGTAACTTTTTGTTTTGACCATTTCAGCAATAATGCTGTTGATCATGGAAAGAATGTGTGTATAGTATTTTCGTTAGTTTAGCGAATTTATTAAATATTTGAATCAAATTGAGGTTAATGTACTGAATATTTTCACTTAATTTTCGTAATGTAATTTCATAATTGAAATGGTAACACATTTCTTTGCTAAGCAATATGCAGCAAAAACAGATGTTTTGTCATCTGTATAATTGCACAGTATGACAGTAATCTGATTGGCATGTTTGTTCTAGTTCTTTCTCTACAGCTTTTCAACTGCCAGTCACTAAAGCAATGTAGTGTATTAGTAAGCAGGTCCATTGACACTGTGCCATGTTTTAAGCGTTAAAACTTGATGCATCAGATTACTTTTTAGAGGTTACTTTCTTTAGCAATTTGGCGACTGTATGGCATCTTTGACAAACAGTTTCAAGTGTTGTCAAATCAAATTATTTTATTGAAACACATGTTGATCTTCTGATGATAAGCAAGAGTTGGTCATCTGTGTTAGAGAAGAAGAGATTGCGGACTTGCAGTTTGCTGAACATGCAAGCTGCTTTGCTTGTAACCATAGGCGACGGAAACATCCTAAAAGTGGGTGGGCAGACATTCCTCCTTCCTTTTCCCCCTTCCCTCCTGTCCCTCACCTTTCCCTTCTCTTGCCTTCCTTTCCCCCTCCTGTTTCCCCCGGGGCCCACACCCTGAACACCAGCTAGGGTGTCTGGAGCGAAGCCATGGCCGACAAATGATTTGGTGCATATTTCAGTCAAAAAGAGTAGCTGCAGCGGCCACTGTTGTGTGGATTTTCGGTTTTCTGCTCGGTAACACAATCCCATCCCTAGGCCTACTGCGATGTGTACAGCAGTAGCATGCGGGTTATGTGCACGTTACAGCTTTTTGGAAAGTCGACATTATCATCGTCATTCATTGCAGTGGCACAAGTCGAAGACTGCTCCATCCTTGCCTTTATGTCCAGCAGCTCAGTTAAGTCAATGGCAGTAGCCACATACTGTATAATGTATTCTAGTTGATGCCATACTGTCTCAGTTTTTCCACCAAAGTCCAAAGATACATGAGCAGAATGCAGAGAACTCTAAAAGGATTGAAGAAAAAGCAAAAAGCATGCGCATAAACCAATCACTGTCGTTTTGAAAATGTGACTTTTTGAACGTAAGGTGAGAAGGTTCTGATTATGGGCTTGGGGGTCTGGGGAGCGCTATATGCTCTTTAAGTGGGAAGTATAGGCCCATGACTGAGTTATTGCGAGCCCAAAAGCCAGCCAGCTGGGCAAGTTTAATCTACTGCTTTTTGCAAGGATGTACAGCTGTCGATGATATAGTTGAGTGGTTAAAATTCCATGACATCAGTCTGTGAAAGTCTGAAAGAGAGAAAGCTAAGGAGAAAAAGGCTTGGAGGAAAGGCGAGTTTTCATGTGAGAATGGAAGACAAGACCCTATGACTGGCCATTAGATAAGTGAACAACCGGTTCAGGGAGTCAGACTCAGGAGAGGAGCGTAATGTTAGAAGAGAGCTGCATGATGTATGTGACTGATAGATTGCAAAGAGAACATGGAAATTAGTTTGTTCCACAAGTACGCTGCTGCATACGAAAAAGAATGGCTCATGAGTTTGAGACACAATAGAGCTGGTAACCGAGGAAGATGAGCTAATGGATTGCATAGGCTGGATGATGATTAATTGTGGATTATTTTAGCTGAAGTTTCATGCCCAATTCAGTCTCTGTACTATTGAGACAAAAGTGTTTCGAAGTCATACAAAGAGCAGTCTGTAAATGATGTTTTTGGTAAACTTATTTGGTTGGAATGATATGAATAGCTGGATGTCAGCGTTATTGTAAGGCTGCATCTATTACTTTGTTGAATACCAGTACTTAACAGTTTACAATACAGCCTTATGTGAAAGGACCTAAAATTTAAAAAAGACAAGTTTTTCCATTTCTGTGGGGCAAAAAGTGGTAGGGCAAGTACTATGGCTTGCCCATTGACAGCAAAAAGTTGGCGTGCGGGTAGCTGCCCGCTCTGCCCAGTAGGCTCAGCTGCCAATGCTTGCAACTGTATCATAATTGTACAGTAATTTGGCCAACAGCTCCAATTTTGAACGTAACTTGGTTTTTGTAACTTTATTGAAGTTATATTCACCGACCTTGGCTACACACATAGTCATTGTTATCACCCAGTCTGGGTCCCATTTGTTCTGAAAATGAAATGCGAGTTTTTCAGATACAACAATTATGATACTCTAGAACCACTGGCATAAAATAGTTTTATTAGTATGTCAGTTGCATGAAAATGTCAAGCACTGATTTTACACATTTAGAATTTTTGCCCTATATTTGCCCCAGTTTCACTTTTTTCAATGTAGTACTGAGTTATGGCCATCTAAATGTTTTATGCTTTGTCATTTTGTGTGATAGGCAAACTTCAGAACTACTAAGTTCAAGAGAGCAAGGGTGCTGCATACTGTGCATGTTTGAAGTTTTTGAACTTGTCTGAACAAAATGTATTGTATAAGCACAAGTATGAAGACCTAGCCTTTAGACATGTGATGCATGACTTGTACATAATGTTGCATTGTTCTCAGAAAAGTGTTGTTACCTGTAAGTCTTAAAGCTTTGATGCACTGGTAGGCATCTTGCTACATGCTTACCGATAAGTTCATATGAAGATATTGTGGACATGTTTCTTCAACAGCATTTTGCCAACTTTTCCTAGGTACCGATCTTCATTGTGCACAAGATCGTATTGAGATGATAATAGCTTATTTTAAAATATATTTTAAGGTAAAACTGAAGCAGCCATTTCTTTGAGTCTTTTACTTTTTAGCCACTTCAGTTACAAGTGCATTTGTTGTGTAAAACAACTAATATTCGATTGCAACCAGTTTAAAATTTATGGTTACAACTTTCATGTCTACCAATGTTAAGACATCGGTTTTGATCCTGCCGTATAATTTCATTTGTTGCCTGTCATACGGACACTTTTATGTGTACATTTCTGATATATTTATTTAGCCATTTCAATGCCTTTGTTCAGTGTAACAGCTGTAGATATTGTTATGGCAACGAGTGGTGTTTATTACTATCGAGTCATTTTATTACATTTTGTGTTGAACTTGCTTTTAATGTAAAAATGCGGCTTTTTTCATTTATTTATGCATTCATTTATTTAGATAGGTAAGGTTTTTTTCTACTGTAATGTGAAATTCTGTCATCCAAAATAGCAAAATTTGAAAAATTTGAATACACTCTAGTGGATAAGGTTTGATGTTAATTGACTCCAGAAAACTGTTTGCTACATAAAGTATATGTCTTAACTTCATAGCATACTGTTAATAGCTTTTTGTAAAATGTAGTTTTCAGTAGCTAGTTCATGTGTGTGTTGTCTAGACGATGTACATGAGAGTATTCTTGGTGTATATTGTTGACTCTGCCTGTCTTTGTACATTATATTATCATTAGCGTTAATGATGTTCCGAATTAGTTCAGGAATGTACAGCGTGTTTGTGATTGGCCGATGATGAAGACAAGAGGTGGCATGGATGTGGTTGTTTTCGCCATAATATTGGGCAATACTTGATAAGTAGAGTAAAACAGATTCATCTGCCTGCTTCTGTCATTTTACATCACTCAGACTGCACTACAGTTGATCTCCATTAGAAAATGCAGTTTTACCCACTAGCATTCCACTAGCACGTGAATGATCTATCAATATACATTTACGTGGATTATTCACATGCTTGAATAACAACAGTTTGCCTGTTGAATTTTATCTGCAGCTGCAGCAGCCGACTGGCTTCCTTGGCTTGTAAAAATTGTCCCAGAAATTACCTATAAATGTGTCGAGTGGGACGCTAGCCTCCTCTCGCTCACACTTTCAATATGTCCACTTTTGGGGTATGAAAGGTAGAGGTGACTCCATAGGCTCAGTGGCCATTGGGACGGGAAGTGTTATCAACATTTTGTTTCCAGTAGCCTCTAGGCATACGAGGGTGGTGGCCTATTCTTTGCCATGCTACCTGACCTCAACCAGTGCCTGAGATGAAACTGTCCACAATTGAGATATCTACCTTATCTATGCTGGCCCAGGCTGTTGTTGTGGAATTTTCACATCTATGCGGTGTATTTTGGCCTCATTGGCAAGTTACATTGCTTTGGTGTTGGAAGTAAATGCCGTATGTTGAGTGATCCAGAAGGAGGCACTGTCAATTTTGAGTACAGTACTCAGGTTTGACGTCGTTCTGCCATGCGTGATGATCGAACTTTGTACCAGCTTCTAGATCTGCATGTCTTGCATCATTGCACGTTGTGGTTGATTTTCTCTCAGTAGCGATGTGTACTTGTCAGGTATTAGCCAAGTTAGTAACTAACAGTGTGTGTGTATGAACATTGTACTAGTCTTTCATCGTGCTGGTTCTACGTTATGATGATTGTCAGATGACATAGGCTATGTGCCTACATACTATTGCACTTTCTGTGCTCTTCATTCTATTGTCACACGTATGTGTTGCTTCCCGTGTCAGTTCTGGGGCTTAAAATAGACCCACTCCGTCTCCCAGCCGGATATCGTAAAAGGTGACTAAACCAGGCACCCCTCAACCTCCGTGATCTCATCTTACTGATGATAGTCTGGAGTAACAGAGAGAACATTAACACAGCTGCTCTAGTTACTATAGAACAGTGCAATACTCTTGTTGCACGATGTTCTAGGCAGCTTATAGGTCCAGCAGATTGGGTTTTTGTCACACTGGGACCCTTACGCTGTGA
>Ga0126335_1001768_pt1 | contig 12444 bp, 9 predicted proteins | sample OlaspJWI45metaG_FD_108409 | JGI IMG/M metagenome (GOLD analysis project Ga0126335, IMG submission 108409) | Marine gutless worms symbiont microbial communities from Oahu, Hawaii - Olavius sp. 1 OAHU.JWI-45 metaG | ecosystem: Host-associated > Annelida > Digestive system > Unclassified | place...
GACCGTCATCAGTAATCAGATGAGGCCGCGGAGGTTGAGGGGTGCCTGGTTTAGTCGCCTTTTACGACATCCAGCCAGGAGACGGAGTGGGTCTATTCTAAGCCCCGGAACCCACACGGGGAGCGTTGCTGGGAAGTTCCCACGACTAAACACTGAAAAGAAACTACGAAGGCTCTTTTCGCGGCAGATTACCTCCCGACGCCAATTCTTGTAGTGTCGTATTAAGCACAGTGCCGATAGTAATGTTGGGTTTATTCATACACACATGTCATGAGCCACGAACCCTTTCCCAAATATTGTGGTAATCTATAGACTGTTTCTGGCAATGTTTAGCAATCCTGATTTTGTCAGTGTCACATCGCTCTCAACGTTCCCGTTTTTCTCATCTTTTAAGCATACTTTATGGTCGTATAAATGTTCATCTCACACTGTAAACAGAGTTGTATTATTTGAAGTAGTGTTCATGTCAATTTGTGAGTGTCCTTTGAGGGTTTTCATACCCGGTATTTATCTTTTAATGTTCTCAAGATCTGATGCAAATAAAACGAATGACGCAGTGAATTGAACGATATAAATTGAAGTAAAAATCAGAATTAATTGATTTTTAAATGTTCATAATATTGATTAGCTTCTGCATATTATTACGTGTACAGGACGACTTCATTGTGTGGGAGGGTGAACCGAGCGTCAAAGGCAAGGAACGACATTTGTTCTTGTTCAGAGACAAGTTGCTTATCACACGCAAGAAGAAATCTGAAGAACGCGGGGAACTTCCGATTTACGAATTCCGAGGGATGATTGATGTATGTGCTTGTTTTTTCAGTTTTATCTCTAGATTTTTGACTGCGAACAATTTGGTTAATTTATATGTCAATTAAATATAATCGTCTCATTAATTTCATAATTAGGCTTGTTATTGTGATAGTCAGTTGGAAAGTCGGATTTTGTCCATTTTTAGCGACTGCTCGACCTCGCCATACTACGAACGTCTAGGATTGTCTACCTCCAAATGTGTATGCCTCCGCCCGGGGCTTAGACAGCCACCGGAGGAATCATGTTCTCGGCTGTGCGCAATGTTCGTGTGTGATTCTCTCTGTTACGTTGAGTTAGCGTCAATTGCACGAACTATTTCAGTGGACAGGCGAAGGAACAAAAGCGCTATTTGTTGCAGTTTCAGGTGCTGTGTGTTGTGTTTATGCAGCTAAATGAGACTCTGTTGAACGAAGAGCTGGACGTTGACAGGAGATTTGAGCTGTGCTTCGAGGACCTACGGCGGGGCAGACACACATTCCAGGCGACGACGCTCCCCATCAAACAGGCGTGGTGCGACCTGCTGCGACGCTGGCTGCGCAAGTGGGGCGCCGAGCCAGCTTTCGCCCTGCCTCTACCTGACAAACTCAGCTGCAAAGGTCTGCCCACATAAATTATTTTGTGCAAATCAAATCAAATCATCACACACACAATACACACAATCTTAATTCGCCATTCTTTCGTTCTAACTATATTTCCATTTACATTTTGCTCTTCGTTATCCGCCCCGGAGACAAATTTTAACACAATTCGTGGTCGATGCGTGGGTCACTTTTTGCAGTAATTTTGACCGCTTTACTGCCGGTGTATTAGGTCGTTAGATATTACAGCCAGAATTTTTTTTAACCATTATAGCAAACTTCAGACTTAAAAGCAGATTACAAACCGGACAGTTGGGCGGTGGTGTGATGTGTTTGTTCAGAGGGCGAACAGTTGAAACTTCGTTGTAAGGTGGAAGGTCAGCCACTGCCGCAGGTGACATGGTACTTCAACGATAGAGAGATAGAGTCTGGCGACCGTTACGCCGTCATCTCGGACTTCAATGAATTTATTTTCATGGCACCGAGGTCGACACTAGACATGTCCGGCAAGTATACGATAGTCGTCAAGAACCAGCATGGCACCAAGCAGATGTCAACGCAGTTCACCGTTGAAGGTCACCTTAGACAGTATTGTATTCTCTCTTATTTCTTAGGTCTCAGATGTTTTTGCTAGCTTCGTTTCTAGGCTGCAGTGCATTCGATGCGGTCTGTTGCGATCGATGATCCCGTAGCGTGGTGTGTCAGTCTGTCACGCGGCTGCGCTGTACAAAAACGGTTGAACGGATCGAGGTTCTGTTCTGAGTGGAGATTCGTGGTAACCCAAGGCTCATTGTATTAGATGGGATGGCGAGGAGAGAGGTGAGAGAAAATTTTGCTAGCTGTAAAGTGTACGAACATTGCTCGCGTTCGATACGGCCTTCGCCAAATTACTTTGGCCTCTTGTTCTGCGGGTTAGAATGTGGAATTATCAAGAACTAGCATAAACTGTCATATTAAGTTTTTTCTGGTATGCAAAGTTAATGTTACTTCTTTGCTTTGATTTTCGACTTTCGTCGATCAAAGATGGACATGTAAACTGCGGATTTCGTAACCAGACATCAGTTGTCTTCCATTTTAACACTTGTTATAGGAATATCAAAATTAGGACAAATTTGGTATTTCTATTTGTTTGCTGAATCACCGATGAAGAGAAATTTGATTGAATTGATCGGCAGCACGGTTATATCGTTAAATATTTCAGAGGAAGTTGAGATGCCGTCGTTTGATAGCAAATTGAGTAACGCTGAGACGTTACTTGGAAACGACGCCAACTTTGCGTGCAAGCTGTCTGGAAAACCTGCTCCACAAGTTGCCTGGTTAGTTCAATTTCTGTTGTACTGTTAAACAGAACAAGGTTCCGTTTGAATAAGGTAATGAGGAAATAATAGCAGTGTCCGTGCCAATCTCTCGCATAAGTTTAGAGTACTACTTAGTGCCAAATATGAAATAACGGTAATGATTTTGTGGTGATTTGGTAATTTTTGACCGAAATAAATAATTTGAAATTGATTTTAAGCGCTAACATTGGCCCTACGCTGTAGGCCCTATGTTATCTGTATGTGTGTGTGTGTGTTTGTGTGTGCTTTACGGGTCTAGCTGCCTGAATTAAAATGATACAAATACTTTTGCATTTAGTTGTCTGTTCGGCACTCGTAGGTTAAAGGACGGCGTTGAACTGGCCGCGTCTGATCGTGTGAAGTTCATGTCGCCGGATTCTCGTACATTTGTTCTTATTGTGAGCCATGTCGACGAGTCTGACTTGGGGGTGTACGAGTGCCGAGCTACCAACAAAGTTGCCACGCAGTCGTCGAAAGCTAAACTCATTATCACAGGTCTGATTTTCTCTGCACGAACGACTTGAACGGATTTATTGCAGGTTTACGAGAGTGAATGATGACGAAAATTTTAAATTATTTTTGACGACTTCTTGTATGATTCTACGGCACAGTGTAATGTGCGAGTAGCTAATGTGCAGTTGATAATCATATAACGATATAATAATATAATCGTTACATTTGTCGGTTTAATAATACAAAATATACATACAGCATATGTGCAATTCTCGTAAGGAGGTCTGACATAAAAACGAGCGCATTGGAAGTTTTTTTTAAAAATGATATGCGCTATATAAATTCACGTTTTACTTACTTACTTACTTACTTACTTACTTACTCAATAATCTGCCGTATAATGTCGCGTGCTGTCAAGACACAAATTTCAGTGAATTTATTTAAACTGTTTTAAACAATATTATTATTATTAGCTTTTCTGTACTGTTTGTCGGCGCAGATTTGGAGGAACGCAAGAAGGAACGGGCTCCAGAGTTCCTGAGTAACCTTGCCGACACTCTAGTACTGGAGGGTCTGGAGTGCAGACTGGCGCTGAGCTATGTCGGCTACCCACAGCCTGACGTGACGTGGTCGTACAACGGCAAGGAGATCACTCAGTCGGACGTGTACGGGTTGACGGTCGGAGCTGATGACACTCGCTTGAGTATTCGTGAAGCGAGGGCCGATCTCAGCGGTGACTACTCATGTCGACTGCGTAATAAATTTGGCATGACGGAGGTGGTGGCTAGGGTCACGGTAGCCGTACGCCCGGAGTTGATTGAACGTCCCAACCAGCTGGATGTCACAGTCGGCGACCAGGCGACGTTCGAGTGCAAGTACAAAGCTTTCCCGCTGCCAGACGTCTTCTGGTACCACAACAAGCTTCCGCTCACCGTCAGTTGATTCTCTGCTGTACTAGAAATAAAATCTCTACTTTGTACTTTCTTATCATTACAGCATTTTTTGTTATATAATTCACATTGCATATTGGGGGATGGTTCTTTATGCTATTTTCTTGTGTGTATAGCTGAAATATAAAGTTGACTTATGCATGCTAATTGTTTCGCTTTTGCTGTACTCAGTACTGTAGTATGAACAGTTACATGTATTTCCTTAAAAGCGTGCTACAGTAACCGACTGTCTACCAATAGCAAATATCAGTTGTAATAAAAACATTAATTGGTTGATGTCTTGCTCTATGCAGCAGTTACGCTCAGTCCTGATCTATCCGCAAGTTTACGGCGACAAATTTCCGACGTTGTACCACATGTCATGACGTCATTTATCGGCAGAAACTGTAGATGGGTGTTACGCTAAAACGACTCCAGAGTATAATCTCTCCCCCATGCGTCAGGGAAACAGTCAACTCGTCTCTAACTCAACTCATTAGAACTAGTTAGGGTTTATGTTAAGGTTAGGGTTAGTGTTGGGATAAGGATTAGTAAAAGGTTCAGATTAGGGTAAGTAAGTAAGTAAGTAATCTTTATTAAGATGCGACAAACGCACATCAATACAATAGTATACAATATGGTTGGGGCTTGGGATTATGGTCAGGATTAGGTTAGCGTGGGGGACGAGTTGACCTAGGGACGAGTTGACTGTAAACCGTTGTTAATCATCGACCGATGTACCGGACTTATCAGTGCACCAGCCCAGAGGCCTGCCGGCTTGTTAAACTACTGTTGGTGTCTGAACACAGGATACAGAGCGGATAGGCATCGAGAAGTCATCGGAAAGGACCAGTTTGACTCTGCGTAAAGTGATGACGGCTGATGATGGTGAATATTCGTGCAGACTCGTCAACGCCGCCGGTGAGACCACAGCCTACACCAACCTGTTTGTCCGCCAGCCAGTCGAGTATGTCTCTTGCTTCTGTGGTCATTTTTCCTTTCTTATATCCTTGCTTGTTGTTTGTTGCTTGCTTGTACGTACGTGTTCTTATGTGCTACCATTTCACATGGTGAATAGAGATACAGTTATGTAATCATTGTCATTTTTATTGAACATTTTTGTGAATGCATTGACTTAGAAGACGACATACTGCTTCTTCCAGACAGTACGGAATTTATTTTTCGATTTTTTTTGTTATTTTTTGGAATCTGGAATTCATAAACAGAAAGCATCGAGTTGAAGCTAAGTCGCGGTAGGTTTTCCACCCAGAGCTTGAAGAGGACGGAGTGGGTTTTTTTTCTATTTCTAATCAAGCAAGCACCACAAAATGTAATACTGGAATACTTTGTGTAGTGTCTATATTTTACTTAATAAAGTTGTCCTTTGCCCCACATCTTGACGCCCGTGCTACATTAATGCATTGTCTTGATGTGTAGGCCTTAGTCCATGGTTGAAATCAAAGATCAGTTTCTTATAATTATAAAATGTCACGAATTTCACACACATTTAAACTCTGTGTTTTAGGATTCTAGACGACTATATAGATCTATCACGGTATTAATTCGCAATCACGTATAGCGTATCTCATTTTGTTCTATATGATGTCTGAAGTTTCGCGTATACGTTGTCTCTAACATTGTTTAGCGATGTTCACAAGGCATACGTGCAATATAATATATGTGTGCATATTCTGTTTAGTGTATTTCTGTTTACGTGTCTTAATACTGCGCATCTGCGTCGAACTCTAGGGAAAAGCCGAGACCGGTGAAACCAGAACGGTAATGATCTGAACGGCTTCAATCGTGTGTGTCTTTTCGCACCACGTTACTTACGGTGTTACTGCACAACTCTTGGAAGTGTTTCGCTTACGCAGCACGCTTGCTTCTTCTCAATAATTTTCATTAGTAGAAGAGAACGGTAGATCAGTAATATTTTTGGTCTAAAAACAATATTCGTGTTAATTTTCAGTGTATTCTTCAAATTTAATCTCTGTTTTGCCGGTAAAGGCTAAAGTCGCGATATGCAACCCGGTTGTGTTGTCTGTCCTATCCTTTGTCTGTCTGTCTAATGAGCCACGCCCCCTGACGTCACAAGCTATTATTAGCTCAGGCCAAGCCGACGCATAGCTTCCCGGCGACCGGCATCTAGTTTAAAATTTTATATATAGGTACATCTAAAGACGCTGTCTCAAAATCAAAAACAACTTGGGGAGATGGCATTCTGGACATAGTTTGAGTTTTTGAGTTCGACCGAACATACACTGCGACGTAAAAGTCATACCTTTTAACATATCGTTCAATTCCAGCGTCGTTAACTACTGATTTTGTACCTTATATGTAGCCAATAGACAGTGGCTTCTGCATGTTTATCTGCGTTGAAAATGCATGCGTTTTCTATACCAGTTTGTACTGTTGTTTTAAGCACATAGCCTATACAAGGTAACACAGATCTCGAATTTTAGAACGTACAAGTTTAATCGATGCGGAGCTGTCACATAACTAACATTCACGCCGAAAGTTAGTTATGCAAAAGGCGTTGCGTTTCTGTCATTTCATATCATTTATGAGTTGTTAAGTGCTTTGTAAAATGCTTTAATATCTTTGCTTTACGTGAGCGCGAAAGTTTAGCTGTTACGATATTTGATGTATTGCCTCAACTTTATACTATAAACTGCATTGAAATGTAGTTTTATAGTCGCGCATTTCTTTGTTTTTTTCTGCTAATGGCTTGTATATACTGACCGTTCACAGTACAACTGAATTGGCGAAGTTAGCTAAGGTTTGAATCAAATTAGATTGTCCAAATATTCACACGTTCGAGTAACGTCTGAGGTGGTTATGTATCTGACAGGTTGGAGCCTGAGCCTATAGCACCAAGCTTCTCAAAGCGAATTCACAGCCAAGATGTACTGCTTGGTTCTCCAGTCAAGTTCTCGTGCAAAGTCACCGGCGAACCTCGCCCCACTGTCACCTGGTATGCCAATAGCGCCTGCACTGTGTTTCTTTCTGTAGTGCAATGTAGTGCAATGCAAAATAAGAATTTATGTAAAATGGTACGTAGACGAACTAGTATAACAAAATGCGCAGTTAGTGAATCAGTTTTGAACCAGACATGCAAATTGCAAATGATTAAAGTGATTGGAAGCTTTCGACATTAATAATGACCTTGACCTGTGACCCTGGGAGTGTTTGTATGTTTACGATTCAAGCTTTAAATCTTGAATGCTTCGATCTAGCGACTGCACTTTTGACATGGAGTTACATCTGCAGAATATCTATGTTAATTTTGACTTTTATGGTTATGAGGTCAAGGTCAAAAGGAGGCAACATAATTTAATTAGTGACTGTAACAGTGCTTTGTGACTGACTGTTCTGACGCCTTAGAAGACTGCTTACATACTTACTTACTTACTTTCTTGAAGTTTTCCTGTCATATTAAGCGAGATACAATGTCCGGCTGCGTGTGTATATACGCAGGCTGAAGGACGGACGGGAGATGGAGTTGAGAGATGGTGTTGCCATGACAACAGATGACAACACGTATCGTCTAGTGATACGTGAAACACGTGATTCAGATGCTGGTGTCTATAAATGCGTTTTTCGTAACTCTGCCGGAGAGACTGCCTGCACAGCGACGCTCTCTGTCCAGAGTATGTTGTCTGATTGTGTGATGCTATATGTGATGCGGCGGTAGCCACGCAGAGTGGCGGCAAGTGACTTACGTGTAGCAAGCCTAAAATAAACACCACTTTCTGTATGCTATTGATGTATTCCTGTGTCAGTTTGCTATGATACGTCTGTCAGAAGACAGGATGCATTACGCCAACGCGCTGTCCGTCCGTTTCTCCGTCATCACTTCTGATTTCCGGGAGATAACTCGAGTTTCTTTGCACCAAGAATGACCAAACTTCATACACATGTAGGCCCGGAGAGGACCACGCTTGTGATTGCTTTCGTTGTTGAAGGTCAAAGATCAAGGTCACCGCGGTCATGGCCGGACGGGCATATAATGCCTGGCTCTGCAGTGCTCTAGTTTACTTTGTTTATTTTTTGCCTCCGCGCCTGTAAAGTCGAAAGACGAAATATGTAACCCGGTTGTGATGTCTGTCTTTCTGTCCTTCTGTTTGTCTGTCTGTTTGTCTGTAATAAGCCACGCCCCCTGACGTCACAAGCTACTATTAGTTCGGGCCAAGCGGACGCAAAGCGTCCCGGTGACTTGCATCCAGTTTTCTTTGGCGACGTTTTAACCCTCTGGAGTGTCGGTTTGTCTTAGTTCCGGTGCCGCTGCTGGAGGAAGATGTAATTAAGAAGAGAGAGAAAGTAGCTAAGATCGTCAACTCGGCTCCTAGAATGAGTCTTGACAAGCCATTTGTGACCGACGTCGACTACTACAATATTGAGTTGTCGTGGTCACAAGCCAGTTTACCTCCAGACTCCACGCCGACCTCTTTCATGTACGTTGCAGAATCTCACAGCTGCTCGTGTTTTCGGCCGCATACGATAATGCGTTCCATGCGGACTATTGCGATGGATGATCTCATAGCGGGATGTGTCTCCCTGTCTTTTACACGCGTAAGATCTGCGAAAACGGCTGAATGGATCGAGGTTCAGTTTGGGGCGGAGACACCTGGGAGCCCAAAAAACATTGTATTAGATGGGGACCTGATCCGCTACGAGTAGAGGAGTGAGACTGTTTGACAAATTTCGCTCATTGTGATGTATATAAACACGACTGTTCCAACTCATTTGCCATGTGGAGCCACATTCGATGCGTCTATCGCTAGATTACTTTAGCCACTTGTTGGTTGGCACGCTCTTAAGTAGTGCTTTAAGTTATGCCCCATTTTCTATTCCAATGTATTTGCGTGTGTATGTATGACCTCTAAATTTGTCCAAAATTATGCAGCAACAAATTTCTGCTGTGGCACCCTATGGCATGAAACACTTATGGACTCGTCACTTATTGGCTGGCGCTGTAGACAGGCGTCATACTATCATGTCTGCGATATTATAATATCCTCTTACTGGTGTCAAGGAAATAGTTATTAATTCTTGATCGGCGCATAAGGCTGAGCAGGGCGTCAGCCTTGCCACCTAACGGTTTGTCGCTGTTGCAGCTACATCATCGAACGTAAGAATCTCGGCCGTGGAGCTGTGGATCAGTGGATCGAAGTGAAGCGAGGCATAACAGAAACCACACACAGACTGACTGGATATGATCCACAGATTGATTGTCTCTACAGGGTGCGCGCTTACAACGAGTTCGGAGTCTCGGATCCTACAATGCCCGCTTCATACTACGGAAAACCAAGTACGTCGGAAATTTGCATATCTTATTGCTTTTGTTTATCAGAAACGCTAGTAATATCTTTAAATGTATATATTTGCTTCAGATTTTAATTAGTTTTATTGCGTTTTAGTTGCTTTGGTAGAGTACAGAGTAGAAAGGTTAGCAAAGGTTACTTTTTCAGCAATCATTAAATTAAATATTTTCAATAGGAGAACGTTAAATAATCTACTGAAGCTGTGGTTCGCTTGGTAAGTCATGCGTCAATAACAATATCAGCATTATTGAGACTTATGGCATCTTAATGGGTTGCTGCATAGTCTGGTACAAGGCTGTTGTTGCACATGATATTGTACTAGGTTTAATATTGCTATCTGCTACAACAGTACCGTATAAGAATTGAACATACAGCATTATGCAGAAGTGTTCACTGCGTCGTAAACTGTTTTTGCGTCTTACACTGAAACGTTTATTTTTTAATGTGTGTGACTACTCGTGTGTGTTTTTGTTGTAGAGCCCACAGAACTCAAGGACGGTAATGCAATTTTCATATTTTGTACAATGCACAAAAATATAGCCATGACTGAATTATTGCTTTGAGGTTTAATTTTTTTAATGATTTTTTGAACAAGGCATAGGAACTTTAGCATTTGCTGGTTTAGCGAATACCGAAGCAGTTGTGAGTGAGTTTTGACATAAGCTTACCCATTCACGATTTAGTAAGAAACGAATGCATTTGACTTAGCCTAATATTTAAGCTCTATTCACAGTTGTATTGGCAACTGATTGTTCCGTGTACCGACAACTAGTTGCTGAGATCCACGAAGATCTTGAGAAGGCGAAGAAAGACAGCAGAAAAGACCGCATTCCGCCGAGAGCACCCAAGGACAAACCGACTGTGATGGAAGGCAAAGACGACAAGCTAGAGTAGGCGACGTCGCTCGCTTCTTGCTCTTTTATCACACTGTGCCTCAGAAACGCTCCACTGTGTAGCCTCATTGGAATGTAAATATTTTATTGGCAATTTCATGCGCTTACCAGCAGCGAAAGAATTCTAAAAATCGGTTATGGTGTGACTCTATCGGGGCCAACCAAAAAGTGGGGAGTGTTTGAGACGCAGTGTGTAAGTAATAGGTGTATTTTGTTATCAATTTATCATAAACTCGTACTGTTTCGTGGGTACGATGTGTAGTTGTGAACTGATTACCGTGCGATATGAGCTGATATTCTTAGTTACATAACCATACAATCAAAAGCTGATGACACTTTAAGAAAACAGGGAGATGAGGACGAATTTGTTAATTTAAATGACACTCGACGGCACAGAATATTGCTTAGATTGTCCGTCATCACCGATGTATCAAACTAAACTGAGAAACTGTGTATGCCTAATGTAAGTTGTGTCATATCATGTGTAACTATGTATCGTACATGTAGGCCTTATGTTTGTTTTCGTTTGGCAACAATTTTGCCTGAGGGTGAATTTCATTGATCTCCACATCTAAGTGCGCTGATTTCAAATTCAATTGTAGCATGAAATACATTGAGATGATAAACTGATAACATTATTTTCACGAAAAATATTAGAAATATGTTTTTTCATTCTGTCAAGTTGTCATCTGATGCTGCTAGGCTATCATGGCTGCCGGGTGAACTGCCAGACTATGCCCTGACAACTGACATTTACTACATCGTCGAGCGTCGATGCCCACCCAGCAAGAACTGGCTGGAAATTGGCACCGATGTGAAAGAGACGTCGTTCACGATGAAAGATTACAGACCGGAGAAAGACTACATGTTCAGAATACGAGCAAGTAACGAGTACGGCATCAGCGATCCGTCGCTCAGTGCTACCGTCTTCTCGAAACAAGCAGGTCTGACTGTTTGCTAATTATTTTGTTAATAATGCTGCCAGAAAGGCTTCGCTGTTGTTTGGATTACTATGCCAGTTTAGGCTTCTGGTGTACGCCTTACTGTTTGGCTTATGGTTACACGGAATGTTGTTTTTAAATTTCTTGTTTTTGTTTCTATGTTAACATTTTCTGAGACATTTAAGCTTCATAGCCACCGCCATTTCTTTGTTTCGAAAGTTTGTCCGCCTCTCTCTGTGTCTGTATATCTTTCCGCACAAAAACTTAAAAACTACTAGTCAGAAATTGATGTAACTCGATTGGAATATGTCTTGTGGTGAAGGTGAAAGAGTGTGAATTTTTGTGGTATTTGACCTTGTTTTTCGACCTTGAGAGCTACTGTTACTTTCAATTCAGAGCTGGAGAGCAAGAAAAAGAAGGAAGTGGAGGAAGTGAAGAGCAAAGCGAAACCGAGAACAATCTGGGACAAACCCGACATCATCGACGTCACATCAAACTCGCTCACTTTGAGGTGGAAACCGTCATCCGTGCCTCAGTATGCCGTGCAGGTTGGTTCGCGCTAACTGGTCAATGCCGGCTTAATGTGATATGGAATGACAAATATAGGTTTACTCTGAGTGAGTTTAGGCTCCCTACTGTTTTAGAGTACAGTGTGACATGTTTGAAGTTTGTGTTTTGTGACATCTGGTATAGAGCTCAGATAAGTAAGTAAGTATGGCTATATTACAGCGCACCCAACCAGTGGCGTCGTTTTGGTGTGAAGAGGGGCACGAAAAGGAGGCCAGAAATGCCGTATCCCCCTCTTCAGCTGAATAGAGACCTTGAGCAGCATCGTAAGCTCCTCCTGCGGAATCGTCAAAATCAATTTTATCATTTTAGTGTATTTAAAATGTGTGACACAACGCCAGCATTGGTGATTTTGTGCGTTTTAAACTCTTTAGGCGACTTTTTGGACTGAGTTTTTCTTGGATTTTGCCTTTTGCCTATGCTTCCTCTGAATATTCCCCTGCAAAACTACATGAAAGTAATTTTACCGTGAATTGGTCATATACAAATATATTACGAAACTAAACACAACAACATCTATCTATCTATCTATCTATCTATCTATCTATCTATCTATCTATCTATCTATCTATCTATCTATCTATCTATCTATCTATCTATCTATCTATC
>Ga0126335_1001769_pt1 | contig 12438 bp, 7 predicted proteins | sample OlaspJWI45metaG_FD_108409 | JGI IMG/M metagenome (GOLD analysis project Ga0126335, IMG submission 108409) | Marine gutless worms symbiont microbial communities from Oahu, Hawaii - Olavius sp. 1 OAHU.JWI-45 metaG | ecosystem: Host-associated > Annelida > Digestive system > Unclassified | place...
ATCGTCTTGTATACGCGTTGGACCTCGTTACAAAAGTGAATGCAGTAATATTGTAAACAACAGTAACACGAAATTAGAATGGTGTGATACAGTTAGATACCTAGGAGTTTACATTACCTCTTCAAGTGTGTTTTCTTGTTGTTTTAGACATTCTAAGCAAGCTGTCTATCGCTGCTTTAATGCTATATTTGGTAAGGTTGTAGGATAGCTAGTGATGAAGTGATCATTGAGTTGTTCAAAAAGAAATGTTTAGCATTATTGCTCTATAGCACCGAGGCTTGTCCTATGAAAAAAATATCATATTGCTTCTCTGCAGTTTGTGGTTAACACTTGTTTTGCAAAAAAAATTTAACACTAGATCTAAAGATGTAATTAACGATTGCCAATTTTACTTTAATTGTGACTCTGTATCTGATTGTGTAAAAAAGGACAAATAAATTTCTATGTAAATATGCTCAGGTTGAAAATGTCTTGTGTGTGACAATTTGTTTATTAGGCCTATAAGAGGATGATATTGTAGTTATGTTATATGTATATATTTATTTTTTGTTGTATTTGTATTACCATCTTTGGTGAATAAAGCTTTTTGTGTGAAAATGTGAACAATATTCCGCCGTACGTATCTGCGAAGCGGTGCGAGATAGGACTTCAGTTGGTATTAGTCACTACCACGTACTGGTATACAACCACCTAGCGAATGCAGTTAAACGTACTGCCAGTCCAAGCAGTAGTTCGTCCTGAATATACGAGTACAACCTTCTCCGCCTGCAGCCAATTTCAGCACTATACGCAGGTGTGCTGTCACAGTGATGCTAACATCAACATGTTCAGCAGTAGGCTTAAGCTAGTCGTGTTAGACTGTCTGTATTTTATGCAGCTATTTATAAGTTGTGGTGTAATGGTGTCGGACGTGCGATCGAGAGGTTTTGGGTATTTTGAAACATGCACATGTAGGCCTACAATATAGTAAATCAGTCAAAATCATTATGATTCGTGACAATGTTTTTACTCTGTCTAATTTTTATACTATAGCTGATGTCCAATGCATTATTTCATATATATGTAGTTCAGGTTAGGTTTTATTAGGTTTTATCGATAATGTGCAGTTTTGTGTTTATTTTCTGTCTGTCTGTCCGTCTGTCTATTTTGTACCAAGTGCACGACTTATATAATAATAATAATGTGCATTCGCACCGCATATGGCCATCGACTCATAATAAGTTAACTAAAAGTAAGACTAAACAGAAAATTGAAGTCGAAATTATCAGTAGAGATGCTATTAAATTCTAAACCAGTAGAATGCAATGCTACAGACCTTTGAGGAAACTCGACGTGTCGCTACAGTCGTTCACATCACTGTGTCACACTACATACTTGCTGGTGCTGGTGGTGGTGATATGTTTCAATGACAGAACTCACGTCAACAGACGGGCACACTGATGATCCAGTGACGATGAGTTGATGTGACGCAGACGGACGCACGCGAGTCAGCGTCATCTGCATCACGATGACAACTGACAAGCTGACGACGTCACGATATCACTGTCAACTGTCTGTGACAGTCAGTCATCAGTTCGATCTGTCACTACGAACGCGCTTCCCTGTATGTTTGTCAGTTGCAACAGCAACCGCATCAGTGGTTTACTTTCTTCGTTGTACGTCGGTCACGTTGTCCTGTTATAAGACTCACAACTGACGCCAGAACTTGGTAACTTCATCGTCGAACGCCGCAAAGCGACGTCGTCGCGTTCTGTAACCGCATTTCATCGGTCGCGTCGCACGTGCTGCATCAACGTCAAATATGCAGAACGCTGGCGACGCGTGGTGTTACGACTGACGACGATGTTGGTCTCAAAATGAATCAACTTACTGACTGCACCGGACGAGGCAAGAGATGACGACAGCGTGACCGTCCCGGTGGATGATGTCAGCGCTCATAGGATATCAACTCAGTGCTTCAGCTGCTGCGTTAACGAGTTTACTTCAGCGATGCGACACACCTGCCTGCTGATGCTGCTAACAGCAGGCAGGCAGCGTCGGTTTGTCTGTCTCTTTCACTCTCTCAATATCTTACTCAATCCGCCTGCGTACTACCGTCTGATGCAGAAGCTTCTTACAAGCAGCAGTGATGCGGTAGTGTGTTCGGCGTCTGGTTTCGCTGGAGTCGCAGAGTCATATTTGCCCGAGGCTCAGCACGACAAAACTATCCAGCACACCACACGTGCGTGAACCGCTCCGTGTGATGTGGCGTAAATGGCTGATGTCCAACGTCTGCCGTGAAGGTCAAGTCAAGGACATCTAAGTAAAAAATAATCTGGCGAGATCAATTCGTCACGTTATCATCGATCGGTCGCCACTCAGCGACGTTGTTGCAGTCGTTGTGTTGCGTTGCTAGTGAGACATCAAGCAGCAGCAGCAGCAGCCGACATCGAGCCTCTGATGAGAACGACACGTGCGCGCAGTGCAGCTGCACATGTGCGTCTGTATACACTAATCAGTCAACGCAACACGCCGCGGCGCGCTAAATGGTGCTCAGTCAGCTTTTGTTGACTGCAGTCAAACAGTTGTGTCTCGGAATTAACTTTAGAATTAACCGTAGTGTGAACATTCTTGCTCATTCCTATTCGTTTAATTGTAAAAAGTTGCCAGAACGCAACTTTAAATGATCCAGACCTAGAATAAACGGATACATTGCTAACAAGCTATGAAAAAATGATAAATGTACGGTTTAAATACAAATGCGATAAACTAATTGTGGAGATGTGGGTATAGGTGTTATGGAGCATTAGATGTATGTTAAAATGGCTGGGGTATGTTAAACAAATGCATACGAGAATAAAAAGAGTACAACTAGAGTATATATATGCTATAGAGAGGAAGGTGAATTAATAGTAGTTATTTAGTACGTCTTTAAATGCCAGTCTATGTATAAAGTTACGGTGGTCCATGGAACTAGACAGGGTAAGACTGTGGGGTCGAGGTCGGAGATTATAGTCATGGTGGCTTTTGTCGGGTAGGAATCTATGCATAACGTGATGTTCACATCGCAGCAGGTGGGTGAACGGTATGTCGTCATAGTCCTCAACGAGCTGAGCTGCCGCTCGTCCGTCTGCCGGGTATAGACCAGCCCGGACTCCACGACGGACAACAGTTTCGATACGACTTCGATCATATGCTGTTGTGAAGCCCCACCAGGCGCTGGACGCGTACAACAACTTGGCTAAACAGACGGATCGGAGGACGGCTTGCAGTGCCTGGTCGCTCACACCGTGGGAACGGAGCACTCTGATGACGTGCAGTGATTGTGCACACTTGCGGGTGACGTATTGAACGTGTGCGCTAACAGACAGCCGGTCGGTGATAGTGACGCCGAGTATTTTGTGCATAGTCACTCGCTCAATGCCTGGTAAACATGGCGGTAGGGCAGTAGCAGTAGCGCGCTTACTACGGCGGCCAAGTGTCACTATAATTTCGAAGGATTTGTGACTGTTTAGCATCAGATTTTTTGGTCTTTGTCCAGTGCTGTACGTGGTCAAGCTCAGCACTTCGTGAGTGATGGTTGGCTGCCTGGATGATGATGTAAGTGTTGTCAGCGTACTTACACTTCTGGTTTCTCGGAGTCGCCGCCCGCAGGTCGGTGGCGTTGACGACAAACGTTACCGGACCGATCGGCGAGCCTTGCACAATGCTGGAAGAGATCTGGCACAATGAGGATGTCGAACTGCCATACGTCGCGTAGTGTGATTGGCTGGCAAAATAATCAATCAACCAATGGTAGACTTCGTCCGGAACATCCATCTGTGCAAACTTCTGTAGCAAGGCGGCATGTCGCACAGTGTCAAACGCCTTACTGAAGTTCAGACTGAGCACAATAACAAGGATGGTTAGAGAACAAGTTGGTAACTATGCTATATGCTGTCATCTTAATACTCAAGTGCAGTTTCACTAATTTCACTAATCTGCAGAAAAAATTAAAAGTGCTCACTGTTTTACATTTGTTCGTTATTAGTGTTAAAGAGTAAATAAAATTGACATGCCGTTAAATTTTTTTCAATTTACGTGTGCATGAGCTACAACTATGCTGATACAACAGCTAAATCTTTTATGCAATGTGTCCGGAAAAAAGTAAACCACTGTACATATTTTCAAAACTTCGGCAAACAATGTCGGATTTTAACCAAATTCTGTACCAACAGTGTAAACAAATCACAAATTTTCAGTAAAATGTGCCAACGTCTGCAAAAGTTATAGCAAGTTTATCGAGGTCACCCGAAAACATGGAGTGTCCACTACTGGCAACGTTTAGACATACGTGAAAGTGCAAAAGTCAAACATTTGTGTTCAAAATATCCTCCATGGACTCAAATGCAAGCTCGAATACGTGACTTCACTGTATGACTGCTTTATCGATGATCAATCTCCTGGTTGAAACGTTCCCAACCTTCGATCAGACGCGACTTCAGCTGGGCGACGTCATGAATCCGGCTGGGGTACTCGCGCTCCTGCAGCTCCCCCAGATCCGGTAGTCTACTGGGCTGGGGTCAAGACTGTTGGCTGGCCAGGGAGTTGGAGCGATGAAGTCCGGTGTTTCACGGGTTTACAATTGCACGGTTTCACGTGCCCTGTGGGCAGGAATGTTGTCTTGTCAGCAAACGTCACTCCTGGACCAGTGACTGCACTAATTAACGTAACTGAGATATTTTGTCGTCGATATTTGAAGAGTAATAATTTCACTGTTAATGAACATTTTCTAACCAAATTTTGCGTTTCTATCAAAGATATATTCAGAATCCAGTGCATGTGATTTTGTTATGATGCGATACGTTGAGATTTGTCGGCATTTCTATCCAATATTGTCTACACTATAGACAATATTGGATAGAAATGCCAAATCTCAACGCATAACATCCTAACAAAATTGCATGCACTGGATTCTAAATATATCTCAGTAAGAACTCTATAGTTTTTTCCCGGACACAGTGTGTATTACATGTAAAGGCATTCTAAAACTCTAAACCAGAATGACGTGGCTTCTATAAATCGAAAATGTCGTATCTGCAGCATCCACATCGACCTTTCTGATGTTTTAGCGGCGACCGACGGGAGACTTTCGTAAAACAGCGACGACAATGATGTAGCTATACAATATTACGAATTTATCGACGTTCATAGAGCAATGATCCACGGCCAGCGCTGCAACAGAGACTATTCGTCGACAACGAGAAAATACGCTTCGATATGTGGAAGCTGAAAATGTGAGAAATCATGTGCATCTCACTTTGGAAAATATATGACATGAGTATAGGCTATCAAGTAGGCCTAGACCATATCAGTTTTGAGGTAATTATGAGTGTTTGGGATTAGCAGTAGACCTACCAATGTTTAACGCGGTAGAGCTCTTGAATCAGCTGATCACACGACAGTGACACTCCAACAAGAGGCGATCGTCTATACAACTATCTATACGAGATTACGACTAACAGTCATCGTAAACTCTCAAACTACTCTACGACGTCACGCATCTAAGCATATTCGACTTTTTTTGCATCGGCAGAGAACAACCATGGAGAACCGGGCTGAAGTTTCACTACAGGGTGATCGGGCTTTAGCCGCCCTTAACAGCAGGCATTAGGCCTATAGGGACCGGGCTAGAATGGTACTGTGATTTACACTGACCTCGTATTGACAGCGGACTCAGTACGTTTGCTAACTTCCTTTGATCAATAAATCCTCTTTGTCCTGTGCACACGGCATCACGTTATTTTCAATAGAGGTACAGACCATAAGCCAAGTGAGCACAGGCTACGCCACAAGACGTTACAATGCATCATGCACATCGCCTATAGGCCTATAATGCTACATATCGGCCTCCGATATCAGAACAAGAGCTCAGCTACCGCTGAGATAGCGCGCGTCGTCCTGGTCACTCACCATCTCGTGACAAAGGACGGACAGACGGAATTGTGACGGCAATAGTGGCGTCACAAACCGTGAAGGAGTGTGATCCTACGATGGTGCTCAAAAGTATTCACTGTCACTTAGATACCGACGCGTGGCTGGATAAGCCTGTTTAATACATTTGTTTGGGGTGACCCCCTAAACCTATGAGCACGAAATTTTGCATGAAAAATCCTCAGACATTATGGCATCGTATGGTGAAAACCGCATTTCGATATTTTTAAACCGTTTTGTCGTGAATCACTAGTGTGACGGACAGACGGACGGAATTGCAATGGCAATAGCGTGCGTCTGACGACGGGCGCTAACAAAAACAGCTTAATTGCTTGCCAAATTGCTGGAGTAGATACTAGACAGCAGCATGCATGCAAGTGATTGACTGCGCAAGTGACTAGCTGTTGAGTCGACAAGTAACTCGGTTCATAGTCAATTTTTGGAAGGGTAACTACCAAAGGAATACTTGAGCTCAAGCAGCGAGTGACTGAACGTACTCGGTGATAGCACATAGCCTAATTGATACGTCATATAACGTTAACGGACTATTATATAGGTCAGTGACAGTACATATGGGCCTATTTAACGCGGATTTTCTTTCTTTTTCAAACGGTTAGTCGCGCGTACGAATTTTTACGTTTTACTGTAAAGAGTGACTTGTGGATTATTATGTTCCTTCGTTTAGGCTTAATGTTTGTTTCTACACGTGTATTCCTACACTTTTGCACATTTCATGAATCTACTATCATCGAAATTCCATATCGCCTGTTATAGTTGGAGTAAGAGCGAAATGCACAAGAGGCTACCACGCAGAGAGTTTGAGGATACTGTGATGAAAATGGACCAGCGAAAAATTTCCAAATTTACTTAGTCAAAACTTGCAATCAAGTCGTCGTATTTCATCATTCAATTTAATTCTATGTAACATTAGCTTTTTATCTTTACCTTTTTTGTTTCTGCTCGTGTAGGCCTATACGATGCCTTACACACATCTAGCCTCCCACATTGCCTCTTATAGGCTACTACAGAACCGATATTGAATGCATTCGCAGTGGCATGCGAGCTACAAATGAATAAACTTGCAGAGCGACGTCCCGTGAGCTACCGTGACACAATCACATTTACACACGACTGGAGTTCTGAGGAGGTTTAAGGCCTACAGGCAACCCATACAGCGGCAGCGTGACGTCATCAGTGATGCTGACGCTGACGTTTCGCGACCACCGGATGCGGCAGAATGAGTTGCAGATTGCTAAGGTCTGTTCGTAAACGCCGTGATTCGTGGTGCACATTGTGCCTCATAATGAATGCCACCCTTGTATATATTGCGATAACTCTGTCAGAGGTTATTAGATTGTGGCATTTTAGCCCACAGAGCACAGACCCCAGAGAAAATTTTCAACGAAATACATATTTACACACATGGTTCTATATAACGTCTAGTAAAACTAGAACCGAGTTTCAGTGAAATACAGCACCAAACAAAGTCGCTGTAATAAAGTCCAACAGTCGCATCAGACAACGTTAATGTCAAGGCACATTGTCAGAATGATACGAAATAAAGTGTCAAAGCAGGTGCTCAAACTGTCTCAGATCAGCTGTCACACAGCCTGGCGTGTCGTCCATGCCACTGGTTGTCGATGACACGACACTGCAGACGGGACCATGCAGCAATCAGGCAATCACTCATCTGCATGGACAGCTGTCAGCCTAGCTGTGAGAAAGCTGATGGGTGATACTTAACAAGCACCTGTTTTGTTGCATTGCATACAAGTTCATCAGCTACATTTCTATACCAATTACTAAAAATTAACGAAATCAAAATCGAATAACATGTGACGAGCTATCAGAAATTTACTTTGAAACACAGTGTAGTTGTAATTTTAGTATTACATTAGGGCCTAGCTAACAGCATTAGCTTTGCTAAATAATACGACGTTCAGCAGCTTATGCGTGCCCCTTAGCTCTGTTTATGATTATTGCTGTAAACTTTCATACTTCTCTGACATAAAAAGTATGCCGTAAATGCTGCTTACATCATCATGTTCCCACCAAACTTACACACTTAAGCCTTCAAACTACTTGACGAGGTAATAACTCACTCCAAAATGTCGTGGCCGCACGGCCCCATTGGGGTCCACAAACCACAAAAAGCATGTACCCATCAGCAGTTCTACTATTCTGTAGAGTTCTGTAGTTTCTTTTATTAGAGCTAACAAAAGAAGAACGTTGACAACACTTTTCACCGAGCCCGAGATGGTTAATGCACTATTGAAGCAACAATTTTAGACCGAAATATTTTCCCGCGAAGAGTCTGTCGCTGCTTGCCGGCTGTCGGGAAATGTTCATCGAACCACTGCGCGACGGTTGGACGTAGCGAATTGCACGCGCGTCTGACAAGGTTTTACGAGCCAGCCTATGGCAATCACATTAACTGCACCAGCTGCATCACCCGACGTAACTTCAACTATGCAATGACGCGCTATATTTGTCTTCAGCACGCCACTGGCTTGTCATTATGTACATTTAACGCTACAACTATACTATGGCCAGCCATCGCCACGTCTCAATGTGTACCGTAGCTTCTAAGTACAAGCTATCACACATGCAGTAGTCAACATCATTCACTACTATTTTGGCAGGGTAACGTTAGAAGATGTTACTTTACATCTTCTCAAATCCCAATGCATCCAGTACTACTTTATGGTCTTGAGGCTTGTCCTCTAAATAAGCCACAACTGTCGTCCATCAACTTTGCTATAAATAGACCTATAATGCAATTATTTCAAACGAATTATCTAGATATCATTAATTATCTTTGTTGAGAGATGTTTGCCTTGGAGTTGCTCAGTATTATACTGATTCGTCGAACTGAAAAGTTCTTACATAACTTCGTGAGTGTGATATACTGACAATATGATCATCAAACACAGGGACGTCTATCGCACTTAGTAGGTAGAGGCAAATTTCCCCCCATCACTCCCCTTTCTTCCCGTCTCTCCCTCTCATCCCCTCCTTTTCCTTCCTTCACTCCTCTTCCCCTCCCGGACATCTTAATTCTAGCTAAGGGAGCCTGGGGAGTGATGCAAGCTCCTCCAGCGGAGCCCCGGCCGCAAAAACATTTTTGGCATATATGGATCCCAGAAATTTCATGGCAGCAATTTTTTGAGCAGGCCAGAAAGTTCATTCAAAGCCAAAAACCACAAAACTGCTGAATGCTGAGCACTGTTAGAATTTCTTCATTTGCCTACCATTAAAACTCTGTCGATGGCAAAAATCTTCCACACATTTGTGCTTCAGAAACTTCTGCCACCTCATGTGTAGAAACAGCCAATCGAACGACCGATCGGCCTCCAAAGAACGTTATAGGTTGTTGCATCTGACAGACAGAAAGACCTTTAGCTTGACAAATACTGGACAGCCAAAAAATGAACTTGGAAATGTTCCCCCCTTTAAGTTTGTAAACTTTTGCCACCTTGCTCAAAACAGAAGCAGTTTGCCTCCACTGCCCCTTGTCTGGATGCCTACGATCAAAGCATTGATAGGACCTACATGACATAGTTGAGGTATTTTTTTACATTGCAGTTTCTTCTACTGTACGTATCCGACCACATAACACCGTAAACCAGTGACTAATTAGAAGCAAAATTACATAAGAGCAATTATACATTATTGCAAGATACCAAAACTAGCAAAATTTGATTCCAGTTACAATCATCAGTGACAAGTTAATAACTTGCAAGGTGATCTAAAAAACAACAAACTGAAATTATTTCAAAAACGTCAAACTGCACATTAACTTTCAACAATCTCACAATTTACATAAAAATGGCGACAATGATGACATCTGCTAAATAACTTTATGGCCAGTGTTGTTGTTGCCATTTTGTGTGTCAGCTATTTACCATACATGTAACCAACATTCACGACATACAATACGGCACACGTCAGTGAACATAAATATGACAAATCTAGTGATGTCAACACACCTTATATAGTCCACTCTATGCAACAAAACTTCCAACTTCATAATCAAAAGGTGCACGTGAAATCAACGTATTGTGTTTCCCATTCACATCTCTTCCACAACTGCATCAAATGTAAACACAAATTCTCAAGGCAGTGCAGGGGGAATTTCCCCAATGGATAAATTTTGGCATAAGAGGAGGAACTTCATTCCTACCAGAAATTCAGGGCTCACAACTGATATTTTCACCAACATTACCATGTCTTTTAACTTCACGTCAGTGTTTGCAACAAACAGGTGCATGTTTGTGTTCTCCAAAATAGAGTGAAAAGGCAACAGCAGCTAATTCTGAAAAGTCACAAAATTTTGTGGTAAACACCGCAGTTGTCTGAGTAACAAACTTGTAATTTTAAGCTGGAAATTGCTTCAGACATTCAAGTATGACTCCTGTTCTGCTTGCTGTGGTCTCAGCCAGCACCGGGGCTCTAAGGCCAGTCCAGAGATGAGAGTCAACGTAGATTCAGGTCAGCGTGAAGACCTGGGTCGAATGCTTGAGTCAATAATCTCTTTAACGCCAGTCACATGTCGCTGACCTAAATAGTCTAGGAACAGACGTTTGTGAGCCTGCACAGAAACAAGTATTTGACATTTGTCATAATAAGTAAGCAAAGTAAGTAAAAAGACTACAAAAGTGTTGCATATTGAACTGTCATGGAGCGCTGTGCTGTCAGTGCCCATAACTAGATCATTATTAAACATATTTTTCCAGATGGTTACACACTTATGAGTCATTCTGCGTCAACTCAACCAAACTTCAGACACTTCCCCGGGTCACCATCTCAGAAAATGGCAATATTTGACCAGACAGTAGGTGATTATATAACAACACTACATGCAATATTTGAGCATCCTAGCTCAAACACTGTCTGAGCTATGCAGTCTGACATAAAGCACATTCAAGAAGAACACGTGAGCAATGTTGCGACAAAGCAATGTCTTACACGCCACTTCTGCATCTTCACCATAAACACAAAATAATTAACATAAAAACTGGCCATAACTAGGACTAACGCACAAAACAAAATCTGAATCTAAACCTAACCCTGGTTCAGTTGTCTCTTATGACACAAAATGCAGCAGACCTAGGGTGACTCGGTGGCTCACATTGCGGCCTGAGAGATCATGAGTTTGACACTCCCTGTGCTCCAGCTGCCCAGTGAGGCGTGACACCTTGAGCAGCTAACAACTGTGATAGCCGTCATGTAGCGGTCTTGCTTGGGCAGACTGTTTACTCACCTTGGTGATGCCTAAACCAACTCAGCCTTCCGTCCCTCTGGGGTCGGTAAATGAGGACCAGCTTCGGCTGGGAAGGCAAAGGCAGGTATGGTTCATTCTATTCGTGGACAAATGTGTGAATGTGCAGGTAAAACTGTGAAATCTCTCGACAATGCGTGCCATTCCTGAGCACTTCTACAGTGAGATTCCTTCTCAAAGGGGTGCTATATCAAGTGTATAACCTTTACAGCTCCTGCGACCTACAGGGAATGATGGTTTTAGAGCACTTTACAAATGTACTTACTTAACTATAACATAAAATATATAAGCCTACATAAAAACAGCATAAATACCTTAAGTGTAGTTGGATAAACAGCCGTGCCACTTGGCTGAGTCTGAAACATCATAATACCACTACACCATTCATGTAAATTCAACAGCATAAATGCTCAAACAGGGATGAGGGCAGCTACATGCTGAGCCACACATACAACGAATGTCTTGCCACATCACCACCCTACTATGCATGTCATTTTGGACATGTTCTTCTCAGCCAACTAGTTGACTTGTGCAAAACTCAACATTTAACTGAGTGAAACTAAAACCTGCTTTAAGTGCCTTTTACATCATATCCTGTCCAGAAATGGACACACTATCACATTGTCTAGCATCTACGTGCAGAGTGACATGACACAGCTTGCCACATGTTGCGTACAATGAGACCACCGACAGCATTTCAAATTTACAAAGCAAAATTCAAATTTTTGAACTGTGTTTAACAGCTACGCAGCCCGTAAAATGGCTGCAAGAGTGTCAATAAATTCTTGTATCTTATTCTAATCCTTTCATCACATCACCCAGAGTCTCACGACCTTTTACCTGTTCAATGAAGGCAATAGCAAATCCAACGAATGCCCGATGCAAGAAGAGTGATCCTGCATAGCTTGAATACGCAGTAATGGATGGGATCTGATGACATGGGACCACACCGAGGAAGGTTTTAGTGCCACGAGGCAGCGGTGCTCGGTTGTGGCTGAATGCGCACATACGCCATAGCAGATCGATAGTGTCTAGTATGTAAGCATTGATGAGACAGGCGGTGGATTTGAACGACGGCATGTCGACTGCTTGTACACGAGGTAGTTGACTGTATGTGCCACGACATCTGTGTATTACAATACAAACATACGACTGCTTGTACACGAGGTAGTTGACTGTATGTGCCACGACATCTGTGTATTACA
>Ga0126335_1001770_pt1 | contig 12438 bp, 10 predicted proteins | sample OlaspJWI45metaG_FD_108409 | JGI IMG/M metagenome (GOLD analysis project Ga0126335, IMG submission 108409) | Marine gutless worms symbiont microbial communities from Oahu, Hawaii - Olavius sp. 1 OAHU.JWI-45 metaG | ecosystem: Host-associated > Annelida > Digestive system > Unclassified | place...
TATATCACACGCGATTCGTTAGGCATTTTATGCTCTTTCTAGCAGTGAAAAATATTGAAAACTGGTTAAGATTTAACACAGTTATGGCGAAAAAGAGACGTGTTCTCACTTTTTGGCTCATTCTGTAAATGAATATATAGATTAAATAAACAGTATGTTAGCGGGGATTTCAACTAATAGATGGCAAGTGCAGGAAAAAATTTTCACTACTGGAAAACGCACGAAATTTGCTATAAAACTATTAAAATATTTATATCATACCTAGAGTATGTTGCTGCCTACATTGGGAAATGAAAAGTTTACATTTGCTGCAAATGCTCACAAAGTCATCGGATTTACACGCACAGGTTTTATTGCATTTCGCTTACGTATTTATTACTAACTTATTTACTACTTTAGTTTTGGTTTCTATTAAATATTTTTTGAAATAGCAGACTATTTTTTTACAAACATACCTAAGAGTTATCAGTACCCTGCACACCATTCATGCACACTGTACAACTTCATAAGCAGGCAACTCCTCTTTCATTTGACCAGATCTGTGGCCACAGAACAACCCAATATGGTATACTACAGGACAATACATGGTATCATCCAGCAGCCAGTTTATCAATCGTAAGTGCATAATGTTGATGAATTGAAGCAGCGCTCTCCAAACGTTTGGCACAACATTGACCACAGCATCATTCACAATGTACTTGGCGGCTGGCTGTGTCGTCCTTATTTATGCGTACAGGCAAATTATGGACTGTTGAACAACTGGTGTGTCAGTGTTAATATCCGTTTAGCCATATGACATGTAATGTTTTTATATCACTCAGGACACGACTTTTAAGTTTTATCTTTTGTAATTTTTCTCAGGTAGTGCAGCAACATACACAAGGTGTGGTAAATTGTGGAGTATGGCTGGTATGGACGTCGGTGTGTAAGTAAGCCCAGTGGCTCTCTCTTAAGTCCTTAGAATGGTTATTTTGGATCCTGAGCGGCATACATGTAGTTGGATGGCGGGGGAATAGGCTGTAAGAGAGAGAAGTGATTCTAGCCGTAGCGGTCAGAGCTGTAGTCTGTGGCACGACGTTGGTCAGAAGACTGAGGTTGAGATATCTTTAGAAATAGCCAGAGTGTCTGGTGGACCAAGTCTGCCCGGAAGCCTACTGCAGGAGCCAACTGATGACCAAAATTGGAAGTACGAACGTGGCGTCGGAGAAACAGATATGAGCCATGGCCTGTAGCAGTTGGCTGATGTAAAGCCGTAGCACTGCGTAGTTTGAGCTTTCGACTATGAGACGCCGTAGAGAGAAGACGTATACGTACATTGCGAGTGAAAGAGAGGCGCGCCGCTCTGCGGTGCGCAACCGGTGCTGAGTAGCGATTGTGAGCTGTTATGCCAGATGTCATTACGCATATAATGATAACAAAGATGTGAAACGGTGAATTAGAGTTTGTACTACCTCTGGAGCTAATTCTCTATGTGATGTCGGGGAGCGGCATTACAAATGTTAACTGTGCTATGTGGCAAATTTCATACTCTTTCTAGCAGTAAAAGAATTGTGCAGATCATTGATATCTGACACAGCTATAGAGCCAATGAGATGCGCGACGTTGTTATTGGGACATGGTGTATAGTTGAAAAGCTGACCCGAGGCGATAGCGAAGTAAAGAGAGGTTGCGCATCTTTGTAAGGGAAGCCATTACAGAAACGTTCAGGTATGATACGTGTTGTCAAAGAATCTCGCAGACGTCAGCAAATGACAGGATATGCTATACTCTGTAGCCACTGCGTCTTTCTTTCGCATCAGCTTATATCACGAATAGCTACTGAGACTAATGACTTAGATGACGTTTGGCTGCGATGGAGAACGCGTCGTTGCCGATTGATGTCCGGGACGACGTCACGACGTCTTCGTCCACAGATGACGACTATTCGCGATATCTTTCCTACGTCCGCAACCTTGCTCTCAAGATTGTGTACATCTGCATCGGAACAGTCGGCGTCATTGACAACTTGTTTGTCATCGTTGTTTTTGCACTCTTCATTAAGATAACTGACAAGGTATGCAATGACGATCTTAGTTTTCAACTGCGCTCCGCATGCAAACTGACATCACCTGTAAGCCTAAGTAAATTGTCACAGATTTCTGGTGACTGTATTTCAATTCAACTCATACATCTTTAGGCCTACGTATGCACCATTTTTTGGTTAGTTTACAGAAACCGTTTTAGAGAACAGAATATAAACTGATGGTGTGTTCAACAATTTTATAAACTCATTGATAACAGTTATCAGCTATTGGTTGCGAATGAAATTTTTTCTCTGTTTTACTCATTTCGCTTTGAGTAACTGTTTGCAGAAAAGTGCAGTGAAACGAACAAGAAAGCTAAATATTTTGAATAGCAAAACGTTATTAAATTGATAAACGAGTAAAATGTTTGAAACCAATAAAAATACGTTTTGACAATCGTTAATCAACCAATAAAATGTTGACAGCGTGCACACTAGCAATAAACATACACAAGAAATTTAACATACCGATAGAAGCCTTTACACTTTTTATTCCATAACAAACTGTTTTTCATTTATTGCAGACACGAGCTGATCAAAGCTCTAATATTCATGACTAGCTTGCAGACTACTTTTCGATTTTACCCAAAAGGCAAAACGGCTTAATTTCAGTATTTTGTTTTTGTTTCAGACGATAAACATCCTGATCGTGAACCAGAGCGTCATTGACATGTGCGCGTCATTCTGCACGCTGTTGACCGCTGTGGTCGAGGTGGACGGCACTCGTGTGTCTCGCAGCAGCATCTATGATCTGTTCGTTTGTCGTTTGTGGCTCACGAGAACTCCGCTCTGGTGTCTCCTGCATGTATCAACCTACGGAATCTTTCTGACGGCATTGGACCGCTACATCGCCGTTGTCTACACCACGTGGTACCATAATAACGTGAGAACTCTCCAGCTGTCATGTCATGTAGCAAACGTTATACTTTTTCAGCAAACAATTTTGAAAATCGGTTAAGGTTTGACAAGGTTATAGTTGCCAAAACGCTGAAAAGTTTTTTGGGACACAGTGTAAAATTCGCAGCATTTTAGGAAATATACAGTATACATCATACATAACTATTAAGCCGTATTGAATGCACAGCATGTATAATGCGGCCTATTACAACCGATGATCGCATAGTGCTGTGTGTCAGTCAGTTTGTACCGTAGCTGCGCTGTGCAAAAACAACTGAACTAATCGAGGTTGTGTTTGGGTGGAGACTCTTGGAAGCGCAAGACTTTGTAGCTTATGAGACGGGGTCCAGGTCTCACTACCGTGTCAGTACGGCGAGGAGAAGGAAAGCGATGAAAGTGTTTATAATTCGATGCGGCCTTCGCCGAATTATTTTGACTAGTTTTTATTGTCATGTTAGTTGTTGTTAAATGTAACTAAACGTCTACTGCGGATTGTAAAAAATGTGTCGTAAAATAACGAAAAGGTTAATAATGAGACTGGTGATGCGTTCTGAAGGTTAACATCAAGAAACGTTTGGTGTATGGAGCCATCCTGCTCATCTGGATCGTTCTGCCAGCATATCTGATAACTATTGGCATTCTGAGCACTAACATCATCAATGGAGTCTGTGTGCCATGGGGGGCCTACACCAGCTATGCGGCCGAGCAAACAATCATGTCGTTTGGAATTCTCGTCCCATACCTGTTGCCTCTGACATCCATGGCGTATTGTTACTCCAGAATTGTCTACACGTTGAAATACAAAGTACGTGTAATGTGTGATTGTTCAAAAGTTTACTGCTATGTTCACACACGTGCTTTCAGAACGATTTAAGGTGGCTTTGTTATCAATCAGATGAGGTAAAGTTATTTAGATCGTTCTTCGTTTGCTGTTACACTGTTTATAACGATTTTTGTAATCTCTAATGCCGTAGGTAAAATGTTTTGTGACGTAGGCCCTATACACTGTATCTCAAAAAATTCCTTTTTTGCAATCGGCTCTGGCAAACCTTAACCGATTTGCCCCAAAATTTGTCACCGTTGGAAAAAGTATGACATTTCTAAGAAAAGCTGTTTTTGTGCCGGCTCAATAACTCCTTGTTTCTGTGAACTATTTATCTTTGCTTTAACTTCTGAAGCATGTAAGACACAATCCATAATAATCCATTTATAATCGATTAATTATTATCTTTTAACTTTCCGACACCTTGCAAGAGTTGTTTGATATATGACTGACCTTTCCCACTACAACGAATTACAAGATAAAATTAGATAAAATGGATTTGATTACATCAAACGTATAGTTAGACCAATCTTGATATCCTAACATGTTAACATGTTATTACTTAGTATTATTTCTATTAAAAAGCCAACTAACTCAACCTGACAATATTCACTATGACGCTTCGATCTCTGTCAGAGGCCTTCTATGAAGAAGAAGCTTGTTCAGTTCTTCTTCCGGTTCTTGCTACGGTAGTGATGCGACGTGGCAAGAAATCGGTCGTGTGTGTGACTCAATGTGTAGCTGCCCTCGTCCCGGTTCATAGAACACCGTCTTCATCCGCATGCGTACCACTTCCTTGGTCCATCTGGTACTTTTGTCAGACTTTCCTATCTAAGATTGTAGATGCCGGCCAGTTGATCGCGTGGTTATCACGGCTTGCAGTCAGTCAAAGCTGATGTATTTTGTTCCAACAAACTGGATAGACGCTGACTTCTTGTGAATGGGTTGTTTGTTGTTGTCTCCACCAATTGGTATTATGGCGTGTCTACGTAAGTACCAGTTAATAAACTTCGTAATTAATCGTGAACGAATGCAATTCATTCTAGGTGACTCCTAACACTGGAATCAACACGGCTGGACGCAACGCCCTTGTCACGTCGTTAATGGTGTGCTGCGCATTCATCATTTGTTGGACGCCGAACGAAATTGTCTTTTTTCTCAACTTTCTGCGTCACCCTGTGGATTTCTCGGGTTGGTTCTATCACTTCACGGTGGTCCTGACCAGTTCACGGTGGTCCTGGTGTTCACCAACAGCTGCGTGAATCCTTTCATCTACGTCGCCAAGTACCGCGAGTTCAAGGATGGAGTCAGACGTCTCAAGGAAAAAATGAGACCGAAACAACAGCAGAATCAAGTTTCCGCTATCGCCTGATGTGTGTGAGGTCATTCATTATTGTCAACATTATTTTGCTAAGGCGTGTACACCCGACAGTTTTCATTTTTCAGATATTTGTTGTTGCTTTTTCACATTTTTACTAACATATTATGGTATTTTTACTCATCACTAGATCAAGTATTATTGTTTAAATAATTTTATTAAAATAATTTCTGTCAAAAAAGTACAAAGTGGGTATTCTTGACTGAGCTTTAAACTTACATATGTAGAACGGAGAAAAATGATAGTGCCATGAATGCTTGAAATATGTATCAAAACAGAATATATGCTTAGCCATAACGATATACATGCAAAATATACAAATAAACGTTACAGAAACTGTCATAATCACATTCATGTTGTCCATCTAATAAAATAATTTCGTGTCTTGGAAAGATTTAACCACTTATTAAATCAATAAGCCTGTATGAAATGTCCGGCAACGAAATAAGTCTTTTCAGACAAACTTCAGTAAAAGTCGCAGTTAAGCATGATTTCCGGAGTAAAATTTAATTGTGAACTTTTAACGGACAGCGTGAGCGAGAGCGGTTTACAATACTACCAATAATTTCAAGTTTTTTGAACCGACATTTTTTTGGAAAGTGTAAGATAGACAGGCTTTTCGTGGATACGAAATTTCACATCCATATCCATATCCACAGATTTTACGTGGATATTTATGGATATATCCTTATCCATAGACGCCTAGCCTGTATACATGACTATCCAGCATCCATTCACGGCACTGAATATTGAAAAAGCTCAGTTGGTTTCTGTTTATACTAGTATGCTGTTACTTAAAATGTATTTTTTTTTAAAACAAAACAAAAAATAAACGTTTATAACAGATTAATTAATTCATTGTTTTTAACGATGGTTCCTTGAATGAACGAACGAACGAACGAACGAACAAACGAACGAACGAATGAATGAATGAATGAATGACTGACTGAATAAATGAATGAATGAATTAACGATTAATAACACAGAAACAAGTTTTTGTTTAATTAAATGCACGTAAGTTCCACTCAAAGTACGAAATTAAGTATCAGCAGTTTAAGGTGGTTTTCAGGCTTTAAACACATTAGCCTAAGCCAAAAAGAAAACTCGCAAAACAAAAAATATCGCAACAGTCAGTCACTTTATTTACTCATCCATTAAGTAGAGGAGCGGGCTGCAAGCTCAGTAAAACGTTGATAATTTTGAATGATCTTAACACGTTCTCAGAGCAGTTGCGCTAGATGTTGTGACATTTGTGAGTTGTGACGTACAAGAATGCACAAACTGGCCACTTTACTATGGATCGATTTATTCGCAAAACAGCGGAAAATCAGCATTCCGGTTCCACGAGCCAGAAGCCAAACATACACATGATTTAATTGTTGTTTATGTGAGTAGTTAACTATGGCTACGAAAAGACCCTAATAGCCTTGATGGCGTTTGACTGTCAAAGAATAAAAATCATCTACTTACTTACTTAATATTTAGGCTAATATTTGACTGATCACTTCATTGCTACGTAGCACGGCGCTGTTAGCAAATTCACCATTAATCGGTAAATTATGATGATTATCCGTGACTGACTGTAAACATAAATAGCATGGCATGGTAAAAAGACAGTTATAGTCACTATTCTCACGGTGTTATCACACTTTTTACACGATCTTGACTGTCGTCAGCACTCAGCAGTTGTTCAACTTGCGAGACAGTTGTGTGTTTTGACATAAGCACGAACAGAACGGATAAACGGCACCGTATTGTATTCGTGCAATCGTGTGACAGACTTATAGTCAGACCTACTGACAACGTAACGTACTTGCTGAGGATGACATTGCACTACACCGGCAGGTCGCGATCTAGTCGCAGACTTGTCGCGAACCTGTCTGGACTTGCCGGTGTAATGAAATGTTACCATAAAGCTCTGTCAAATGAAGTAGCGTGCGACATTTGCGGACTAGAACTAACAAGAGGCCACAGTAATTTGGCCAAGGCCACATCGAATTTGATGACGCCATTTGACGAATGAATCTGAAAATTGCTATAAACCTATTTAACAACGGGCAGAATATTTATCCACTCCCTCTCCCTCGCCGTGGAGAAATCGGACCCTCATAGTAGAATGTGCCTTAGGTCCGATCCGAAACAGGACCTCGATCCGTTCAGTCGATTTTGCACAGCGTAAGCGCGTGACAGACTGAGAGACATACTGACTGACGCTGCGTGACGCAACACACTATGTGGTCATCTGTCGCAATAGGCCGCATGATGCGCGCCGGGCAATCAGTGTCATTCGAGGCGATCTAAACGCGTATTCGTATAGTTGCAGTGCTGTGATGATGTGAATGTGAATTAAAGCGTCATCATCAACACGTTGCGTCATGAAATTCTGCGGATACACAAACATGTCTAAGAACTAGCCGGCCTACAACAGAGGTTTGCACCGGCCGTACGGGCCGAGCCCGCGCTTGCAATTTCGCTTATTACAACGAGCCGGGCTGAAAAGCTTATCCAAAACTGCAAAACTTCATTGCCCAAGATTTTTCTGTTTTTTTGTCGCTTGTCTCGCATTCCGGCGAATATGCGACTTGCATACGGCGATGCTGTGAGAGAAAACGCCCATAGGCGGTTTTAGAGTTCCACGTTAGGGTAGACTAACTCACCTCACCTTCCTTTGCCCTCTCCCTTTTACCTCTTTCTTCCCCTCCGCATTCCTCACTTTTCCCTTCCTCCCCTTCTCCTCCCTATCTCTTCTCATCCTTCCCTACTCCCTTCCCCTTTCCCTATTCCCAACACTTTCCTTCCCTTTCCCCTCCATCTCGCTTTTCCCTCCTCTTTCTCCTTTCTCTCTTTCCGGGAGTGTCCCATCCCGTCCCCCAAAACAGCTAGGGGGTCTGCGGAAGCGCTGTAAGCTCAGCGAAGCCCCAATCGACAAACCATTTGGTGCATATTAGAACCAAAAACGGCTCTGGTGACAACAATTTTGGAGATTTTTGTAAAAACAAAAGTTTTTTTCTGCACACAAACAAAATGCCATATGCTGCAGTACGTAGCATCGTGTCGTTCAGGGCAGTAAGTGTCTGCTTTGTGGCTGGGTACGTCGGCGAGAAAAGTACTTCTCATGCAGACAGCTGAGTAGACTTGTATACACTTTTACTTTAATAATAAACCTTGGCGACATAAATACAGCATATACTGGCGATTATCAGTAGTAGTTCCGCGTTGAGCAGATAGCTTGGACGTGACAGAGCCGGTCTGTTGCAACGTTACAAAGCTTCCCATTTACAACAGCTGTCTGTGTGACTGTGTGAAGATGCAAGTTTGTGCAGCTTGTATGCCAAATTCTTCTAGTCATGCACACCGGTAGTTAATGCAGTCAGTGTCTCCAGAACAACAAGGGAACATACGACAAGGAAAGCAAAACACTGCATTAGTTGCAATGTTGTATTCAATAAGAGGGTACTCAGTGTAGAATTATACATTAAATCTTTTATTCTGACTACCAAACTTCGTCATGGAGACTTGATAAAGGTTGGGATGCACTGGTCCCAAATCATTTGTTCCAAGGTCAACAACTACAGTTTGTGTGTTATTTCCACTTGACAGCTGTCGATCATTGGTTGCGGAGACTGCAAGTTAGGCACAAATGGCTTACTAAAAATCACGCCTTGGATTCGTTGACTGCATGTTTACTATCACTACTAACCGACCGACAGTTCTAAGCTAACGTAGTGCTCACCTTTTGATTCTTCATAATGTCCAAGAATCAAACATGGCTTGTTAGGGTCATATTGGTTTGATGAACTCACCAGTTGAGGACAGAAATCCGGATTTGAAGAAACAACAACAATCTGAGTGTTGTACAGTTCACACACAGCCTTAAGCTTAATATTGTCTCCGAATAATACCTACTGAAATTTTGTACAATCAGTTTTATGTGACGTTAGATTATGTTATCTTTGTCCGTTTCTTGCACTGCGAAGGCCTAAGTAGCGTTCGCTGCTTTTAACTTGTGATCGCATCATTCACCTTCGTATAGCAACTTGCAAGAGACTTGTCAAGCACGTTGTTGTGTAAGAAACTGATCTGACTATAACAGTCGCTGGAGTGCCATACTCAAACAGAAACATGCTGGAAAGTCACACGGTAATTTCTATGATTGTCATAGTACGCCGATTCACAAATCAAATCACATCATCAATTCATTAAATTATTATTAACTTAATATATACAGCATAAGCGCAATATCATCGACGCTACCAACAAGGTCTGTTGCCTATACAGTGCGATGCACGTCAGACCCAGTACTGGTTCTTGTGCAATACTGGGTTAGTCTTACGACAGTGTTGCAGTAGTTCAGGGTCCACATGTTCCCAGTCGAACGTCACCTGTTCTTTCCAGACACTCCGCGGACCGTCACTCGGCGGTCCCGGCGGGGCACCGTTCCGCTTAAGATCGGCGCTGGAGGGCGGAGACGGCGGTAGAACGCGGACATAGCCGGTCCGAGAACCCCCTGAGTCCGACGGAGGATGGTTTGGAATGACGGCAGCAGCAGCTGTGGACGCAGTCGGCGACACTTCGCCGCCCGAGTCACTCGACGACGGCTCGATGATGACCGGCAGCGACGGCAGCGGCGGCGCTCCACGACGAGCAGCCGATGGCGGACGATGAAACTCCGGACCATCGTCAGTTCCGCCAACACCTAGGTGGTCGAAGGAGGACGGCGACGCTACCGGTGTGGTCCCTGACCCACCCATAGCCGCCGCCAGCTCTAACTTCCTTCTCTTAATATTTCGTCTATGAATGACATACCAGATAATTAGACCCATTAATACTAGCAGTACCAGAGCAGCGACTATCAGGGAAATGAGCATTATCTTGTCATTATCGCTGATCTGAGACGTAGACACCGGATGAGCAACTTCTGGGGCAACTGTTGACGACGACCTGGAAGATGGGGATGGGGACGCTCCCATAATGTCATAATTCGCCGGAACCACTTCGACCGACAGCGTATCGCTCACCGGCTGCGCGTTGCGCGCCGTCAGCACGAACGTAAACGCGTCTTCCAATATGGCGGAACTTCCGATCGCCGACGGAAGCGGATAGTAGATCACGCGGCCTCTGGCGACGTCGTCGTGCGTGAAGTTAAAGACGGCGTCGCTGACGTACTTCGGCCGTTGCATTTTCCTCTTCCGGTTACCGCGGCGTCGCGAGGCGTCACGTGATTTTCGGTGAACAAAGACGACGTCATCATCGCGCTTCCTCAGCGCGCCATACATCGGACCGGAAGTGACGTAATAGACAGGTTCACTGCGCGTCAGCGTCTACAACATAAGTACCGGTAAGTGCTCCGTATACACACAACAGGTTATTGCAGAGACGAGTCTCTCTCTATGCAGTAAATTCCTCTGGTACTGACTGTGACATCTAAAGTCTGGTTTACTGTTTAGGTGTCGTTTGATTACAAATTCAGGAGAAAGCAGATCGGATTGATTTAAAGGGCATGCCTCTAAACCGTAAAGTACCACAAGAAGACATTAATTTTTTATCATCTGCAGAGTCACTTCCTCGAAGGCAACACGACCTATCATCCGGCCAGAAAAAACAGAGCCTGGCTCCATCTTTTCCTGACTTTCTCCGTATTTTATACGAATTACCATCACCAGACAGACAGGTCAGGTTCATTATGGACCTAACAGTAACTAACTTCAAAAGTAAACCGAAGTCTTTGGCGTCTGAAAGTTCAAGAACACGAACTCAATAATAGCTGGTTGGCTGCTGTCTGTTTCAACGTTCTTCATCAGAACACTATCAACTACTATTACTACCTTGAGCTCGCTGGCATCTAGAAGATCGAGTCCAATGGTGATGGGTTGATCAGTGACTCGGAGCACCGTCTTGTGTCTGGTGAGTCTTGGTTTCACGGCAATCGGTGCAAGCCGAGGCGCCAACACGTTCTCGACGTCGTAAAGCACAAATTCAAAGTCATCTGACGCAACTTCGAGGTCGTCTTGAATGTAGAGAACCGAACCGCTCAAGACGTCCGAGTGACTGCACAAATGCATCGCAGAGAGATTTGTTGAAAAAAAGTTAGGTTAGTTTCAATAAAATGTTGGGAAAGGTATAGGCGTGTGAAACTAACGGACAACTGACAACTTATCGAAACCCCTGACCGCCGACGGCTTTTATTGTCAACGTTCATTACGTGTGACGTTCCAAGAACTCACAAGTCTGGGAGATCAATCTTTTACTGTTGCTAGACCACGTCTCTAGTACAGTCTACCTCTCCACTTACTGTTAAAAGCCTATTACAAACCAGTTTCAGTCTTTTAGTCACATGCCAGCATTTCTTTGCTAAAAGAATAATTGTTAATAACCTATGGGGAATAAGCAAGTAACTTGAACGAAAACCGGTAACGGCTTCCTAGCCCAACGGCTTTAAGATGAGCTTAAATCGTCTCAGAAATCCATATTAGATGGGTCACTGCTGGACTGATGTCTCTAGACCCTTAAGGCAGATCTGGTCAGGCACTACTTGTAAGAGTAAGACTCTATCCGGTAATTTCTCTATCTGGTGTGTAACTAACCTTGATGGAGTTCAGATAAGCAACTTTATTTACAAATGCATGTGGTAGATGCACAAAGAACAACGAGGAAAAAATAAAAGTAGGCTAAGCATAGTAACAAGCAGTATACTGTGTGCGACAGTGGATAACTCACTACCGATCTTGTTCGTGACTAATAACAGCAACAGGTTATCAGAATATTTCAACTTGGATAAAAATCTTAACTTTCTATTAAAAATCGCATCAGATCCCACACAGTAAAAGAACGACGAGCAATCATTGACAACTTCATTCGACTTCACCACAAAGATTTTTTTAATGACACCATTTAAAACAAAGTCTAACGATTTCATTAACGATTCGTTCACCGGGCAAGCTTCTAAACGCTAATACAAACACGGCAAACATTTACATTTTAACAACTCCATAATTACCGATTCGGGTGCTACGCCTCCAGTTTTTCCATAAATACAATTAAATGCACCACAGGAAGATTTTTGGACTATACAGCGAGCAACATCGGTCATTCAATTGTATTTTTGGAAGAGTTGGTCGAATTGCCTCGAATGAGGTTATTGTACAGCTTGTAAAATTTAAATGCTTCCCAGTCCTGTTTTACGGACTGGAGGTTTGTTCTTTGCGCAAATATCAATATAAGTCCATTAACTATGTCATAAACAGCACATTTAGGAAAATTTTCAATACCAGATCACAA
>Ga0126335_1001771_pt1 | contig 12433 bp, 9 predicted proteins | sample OlaspJWI45metaG_FD_108409 | JGI IMG/M metagenome (GOLD analysis project Ga0126335, IMG submission 108409) | Marine gutless worms symbiont microbial communities from Oahu, Hawaii - Olavius sp. 1 OAHU.JWI-45 metaG | ecosystem: Host-associated > Annelida > Digestive system > Unclassified | place...
CGTGAGGTCCCTCGATAACGGGTGCCATACCTGAGCGTTTCTGAGTCGAGGTTCATTAATCGGCGCTGTATCGAGTGTACGTTTACTTTGTTGTATCTTTCAATTTAGATGCAAGCATCGGAAAAACGACGTCAGAACTGAAGCTGGAAATGGGTGAAAGCATGACTGGCAGTATTGTTTTCGCCGCTGATGATGATGATGATGATGACTACTTCAGCAAGCCCGACGTACGGCGTGGCATTCTCCGCAACCCGACGAATAATCACCAAAACTTTTACATCGACAAACAACCTGCCCATTGCCCGATATCTTCTCCGTGTACCGGATCAGATCCCCCAGTCCCGGATAAGATTCCATGCGGAGGGGCCAGCATCTTCTGGCCGGATTGGGAAGCTGTAAACCAGCAGTACTATTATCAAACTCTGACTCCACAGCCCGCGGATCACCACACGGATCGCGATTTTACCGGAAGTGAAGCAAGCCGTACGGAATTATGGAAAACTGCGAAAACCGAAAGTGGTGCTGAGCCGAGAAAAAAACTCACTGTACGGTTTTCCCCGGAATCCGACGACACGTGCGCGGCGGCCGGAAATAGACAGGGCATGCGCACACCGTCTGAAGAGTTAAACGGTCGAGTTCAAGGTCACGCCGAACAGGTTCAAGGCCATTCGGAACGTCGGCGCCTCAACATCGGTCGCATTGCGGAAAATAAATTTAACGATGGAAGAAATCCAAACTTCGTCTCAGATGCGGCTGTTTCCACCACGAACCCAGATTCATCCAAAGCAAACCGAAAGTGGTATCACTTTTCTTTTCGTTCGAGTAAAAGTCGTGAGAAGGCTGCGACCAAGGTTGAAAGCAAACCGGCGACTGTTATTCAACCGATTTATGCCGAGCCGAAATTCGTGGACGACGATGTTGGAACTCGCTGCCGTGGCCGTCGCGAAATGAGACAACATTCGTCGCACAACACTGACGACGGGTATGTCAGAACGCTAGCTGCGCAGGGATACAGACAGATTCCGTCTTCTGTGTCCGAGCCGGAACAGCTTGGAAGATACTCCACGCAGGGTTGGAGTCCGCGGGTTTCTTCTACTTCGTCAGCGTACGACGTGCAACGATCGCCGACTGTTTTGCATCACTACGACGATCGTAAGACTGCCCGCGGAGGTGCTGCGGTGCGTCGATCTCGAAGCACGGTTGGCGACGACAGGCGACGTTATCAGTCCCCGTCGTTGCCCAGTCCACAGCCAGCACGACGAAGTTCCATCGACCTGACTGACTACACTCCACCCGCATCCGTGACGGACATTTCCACTATTAATGTTATACCGGAAACACTTCCAACGCTCTCCAGCGACGTCCAGAAGGCCGCATTTGGGTGGTATTATGGTTTAGATGGTGCCGTGAATCGTCCGTCACATACCAGCACCCATGCCAGGCAGACTGGACAACTGAGCCCAGAGTCCAAGCGTGACGTAAGTGACAATTCTGACGCCCAATACTGTACCGCAGCTACGTCGGGGGGAAAAGTAGTTTGGTCCGGACAGTACTGGACCACCCAGAAGCAGCTTGGAACATCGATGACCCCAGTTGAAGACGGGTGGAACAAAACGCTAATGATTTCAAACGGAGAAACAGCTGTGCAAAATCACCAGAACTCTCTCACAAATTCGGACGTGGACTCGAACTACATGTTACGGCGCGAATCTTTTCTACCGACGATTAAGCGACTGCACAGTCAGAATTGGATGCTGGAAAAACATTGGAACATCACTGGACGAACGCTGCCCGAGATCAGGGTTACCCCGGCGACTGACGATGAGCTTCAAAACTGAGAGTCGAAAGTGACGCCACTTTCTTTACCAGGTTAGCAAATACACGCTGATAAATTGACGAAGAACAAGTGCACAAAGCGGTCGAAAGTGATGCCTGCTGTATTCCCAGATTAACAAAGATCAGGCATGAGGTGGACGAGTAGATTAGTGGGCTCGATACAGACTTGCATTAGTGGAGCCAGAACTCTCCGAGCGTTATATAATGAATAAAATATGAAAAATAAAAGGAAAAAATACGAGATAACAAAATGAAAAATGAATGAACGAAGATGAGTCATAAGGGTGACCCCGGCGACTGACGAGAGACGGCGACGTCGTCTGTCAGACAAGCCGCCGTCGGCGACAAACACGGCGACCCAGACCCATCCCCGCCCAGCGGATTATAGTGCCATCTATGCCTGGTCGTCAGAGCTCCCCGTGACCACAGCCATGAAAAGATCCGCTACATTCGGTGGAGATAACTGGAACCTTGCGCGTTCGACTACCGACGGTTACATCGCCCCGGCAAGGCACCGCGAAGTCCAGATGGTTTACCCTGCCGACAGACCGTTGTTACCGCCAGTGACGACTGATCTGCGTCATGAAGGGCCCCGACTTTTCACCAGAACTAACTGCTCGTACAGTGGCGATTTTGTCGACATGAGAGGCATCTGTCGCTTTGTCGTCTCCGCCGCAGATCTGCTTCAGATCGAACTGTTTTACCGCAGCAACAACACAGAAGTCATCCCGTGCGCATGCGCAGCGCGTCTCTACTTCTCTTCCGTTCGCCGCCATTCGTCGATACTCGCTGTGGCGGCCGTGGCGACCCAACCGGAAGTAAATGGCGGCGACTCAGCTGTGAGGTGGTACCCGACCACGGCTGTCGGGGTCCCAGTGATCGTTCTGGACCTCGGCGGAAGTCGATGTCGGGACCGGAAGTTGAGCCTCGTTTTGGCTGAAGTCGGGTCTGGCTTTGCCCTATGGCGTGACACAATAGATCACCTAACATGCTACCGCGCCGTCTCCAGCGATTTTCATTTACTGCGCTTCTCGCACGATCACTCTCGTCTTGCAGGGCTTCGTTTTTCCGACTCAGATGCGGCACAAACTTTTAGCCGTCAACTGGACGCCGTCACCAGCGGACCATCGGGCAACGCTCTGCTGAATCTGTCTGCGGACAAACGTGCAGCTGAGCTCGGTGAGACGGACTTTCGGTCGTCCTATTACGCCTTCAACAAGTCCACTTCGGATATAAAATCGGAAACAAAAGGATCAAAATTGCGCCCCAAGTTGAAGAAGTTTGAGATATCGGGACCGTGCTGTTTCGAACACATCACCAAGTTTGAACCAGTTCCAGGATTCCTTGTCTAGTTAACTGAATAAAGGTTACGATTGCGATGTTGATAAATTATTTGAGATACACTCTGTTTTTTTCTGAATTTCTTACACGATGGAATCCATTAATCAAAACCGTTGCACATTAGCACATATGATACCAAAAGTAGTCAGTAAAAGAAATTGATAGCATATACAGCAACGTTATTGCACTAGTAGTACGACAGCAATATATGGTACTAATTTGTGCGTCCACCCGTCTGTCCGTCCGTCCGTCCGTCAGCACTTTGTTTACATTTACAGCCAGCGAGTGCCACCTAATGAATGCAGTTAAACGTACTACCAGCCCATGCTACAGCAGTCTTTATTACTAGTACTTTAAGTCGGTACGAATAAGATGTATATTGTACATGATGTGCTGCCCAGTGAGGCGTGACGGCTTGAACAGCTAACAACTGTGATAACTGTCACGTAGCAGTCTTGGGCAGACTGTTTACTCACTGTGGTGGTGCTTAAACTAACTCAGTTTTCCATCTTTTGGGGTCGGTACATTGCATTAGAGTTATTTAAAGTGGCCTAAAGTACAAATACTGCTAAACCACTACTATACGCGGTGTGCAGAACTAAAAGCCGAAAACAGTTAAGAAGGAAATGATCGGGAAAAGAGATAAGTTTGAGGCGGTTTTGAAAAACAGACAGTGTTGAAGCTGAGATGATGTCGGGCGGCAGACTGTTCCAGAGGCGGCATCCGGCAACCAAAAACGCACGATCACCAACAGTGGACAGCCGTGTACGTCGGATCACTAGCTGCAAGGATGACAACGACCGGAGACGGCGGCGGTTGGAATCGGCGACCCTCTGGGTGTAGTCGGAAAGATACCGTGGCGCCAGGTCGTACAGGCATCGGTAGGTGAGCACAGCTAACTTGAAATCGATGCGTTCCGGAGACCGCAGCCAGTGTAGGTCTCGCAGCATTAGTGTGACGTGCTCATACCGAGAAGATCGATGTGTCAATCTGGCGGCGGCATTGAGCACCGACTGAAGTCGACTGAGCTGAAACGAAGAAAGTCCTGCGAGTGTTGCGTTGCAGTAGTCGAGACGTGGAATAACCAGCGACACGACCAGCGAATGGAACACAGAATCAGACACTGGGCGTCTGATGCTGCGGAGCTGTCGTAGCACAGTGAAACATCCGGACACCGTACGCGACACATGAAACCGCATAGTGACATTGCTGTCGATAAGAACTCCAAGGTCACGAACACTTGTTGGGGGCAGCACGTGGTTCTCTCCGGCACGAACAGCAGCAGATGGCAGATGGTTCTGCCGACGAGTGGTCGAACACCAGAGGATCTATGTTTTCTCATTGTTCAACTGTAAGCGATTCTACCGCATCCAGTCAGACACTTCATCCGGGCAAGCTGACAAGGTGGACTGGAGCTGGTTAGCAGACACAAAGCGACAAGAGCCCTGTATCTGCGTATCGTCGGCATATAGATGAGGGTTAAGACTATATCCCTCAAATAAAGATCAGCTTCGGCTGGGAAAGGTAAGGCAAGTATGGTTGAAAGGTTCATTCCATTCGTGGATAACGCGTGGGTGTGCAAGTAAAACTGGGAAATCCATCGACAACGTGTGCCATATCTGAGTGCTTCTGCAGTGAGGTTCCTTCGCTGTGTGGCACTATATCAAGTGTATGACCTTTACCTTTACCTTCACCTGTGCCCCGCAAAAGCCGCTGCATCGATAATAACGGACCAAGATTCTCTTTGAGGTGGGGGCTGCTATGGCCCAAGAAACATTGTATCAGATGGAAGTCCCGAAGTTCGAATTGCCTATTTACGTGGAAAGCGTAACTATTTTTTCGCTGTTGCTCTGCAAATGTTTGTAACTTCTAATCGCTTTGCAAAGAAAGTCTTCCAAACTGAACCGGTGCTTCGTAATATCATAACTATACACGTTGTACGATAGTCATAATATCTCAAAACTATCGCAGTGTCCGTTTCGTTTCGCTCAACTACGTTGCAACATTGCATCATTAATGTGTTGCACTGTTTCGTATCTGTGTATGACGCTTATCAAACGTTTTGGTATCTCTCGTCACTACAGATTTGCAATTCGTTGTATTTTCAAGGACTGTAAATACGGTGCACAAAAAGACACGCAAGCAATGACGAAAACAAGGTTAATTCTGACGACGTAGACAACGACGATGACTTAGCTAGAGAATTCCGCTTTTAGGATTTAAAACATATTAGAATTCCGCGAAATGTATTTTGAGATGCGACGTGAAACTCCATCCCAGCGTTGTATTCTTTTCTGTGGGTGCAAACTACTAGGTCAATCAATTTAGAAGACAGGTGCAACGTAAGACTAAGTTTCGTTGACAATATAAGACGTCAGCCCAATTAACTAACACGTTTGAAGTTGGAACTAGCGGCTCTTGCACACCACTTTCGGATAGGATGTGAGCTGTGCAAAAGCATTATTACACTCAGAACACGCGTCTCATTTTTATATTATGATGCGTCGTACTGTATTGTATAACATGTATGCTCCATTTATGTAGTGTATTTCAAATGCTTGTTTTTCATTTGCACAATAATTAATTTTTTTAGAAAAATGTTTAAATTAATGGCATCGTTCAGACCTTCCTGCACGTCAGAAACTTAAGCTTATGATTAGCTACTATTAACGAAAAAACACACATGACAAAAAAAACTTTCACTCGAAAAAAACGATTAATTATGAGTTATCACTGTCATTAGCCTGCTGATCGTTGGTAGTCGTTGCAATCTGCAGTCGGAAGCTGCGTAGTACGGTGCCAATACGACTGTTCTTGCGATCCAGAGTCGTCTGTGGTGACATGTTTGCGAGTGATCGGCGACGCTCGCAGCGACAGCGCAACAGTTTGGTGAATGCGTAGCGAAAGTCGCGTGAACACAAGCCGTAGATGAGGGGGTTTGCCGCAGAGTTGCAGTAGCCCAGCCAGAAGAGTGCGCCATCCATAAACATAAGGAACGCAATATGACAGAGTGAAAGAAAAAAAACAAAAAAATAAAACGAAAATAGTGACGCACAACAAGAAGTGTAACGAAAATAATACAAGAAACAAGAACAAAAACGACAGTAAAAATAACATTCAAAAATATGAAAACAAAAATAGAAGAAAAGTGAAACACGCGATAAACAACAACACTAAACATATAATAAATGACAAACTTGGAAAACGGAAAAAAACTTGGGTGAACGTAAGAACAAGAACAAAAAAACATTACAAACAAAAGAAAGAGAAGGCACGAGAAGGTAGCCGAGCCAGAAGAAGACGTTGAAAAGCGTCGTCGGACTGCGACAGTCGGGACAGACGGCTTCAAGCAAATAAACTGTGAAGAACGGCGCCCAACAGACTATGAAACAACCCACAATCACTCCGACAGTCTTAGCAGCTTTCGTCTCACGGTTCAGCGATCTCAGTTGTGCTGGAATGATGGCGATGTGGAGCTTGGAGAAGGGCGATGACGCTCGGCTGTGGTGTGGAGTGACGAGGCTGCCAGACAATGCCTCGGTCGACTGGGCACGTCGCCGCGGCATGGCGCTGCCTCGGCGCAAAGTGTCTTCGGTCTCGACTGATGACTGCCGCTCGCTAGAAACTACAATACGCGGCAGATTAAAGTCGCTGGACGATACAGATTAAAATGTTTAATATCACAAAATAAAGCCAAAAATAGCAAAAAGAAAACGAAAGAAGAACAAAATGAAACAACAAAACAGAAAATAATAATAAACAACAGCATACGGTAGATTACGATTTGATAATCATTAATGGCAGGAAAAACAAGGTAAAGAAAAAGATTGAAGTCGCTGGATGGTGACGACGAGGTATGTATCATTCGAGGATGACGTTCGCGGTCTCCAGAGTCGTCACGGTTGACATGGCGAGCTGGTGAGCGACTTGTGACGTCGTCAGCAATAACATTACCGTTAGAAGGTCGAGGCGAGTACCCAGCACCACCTCGGTGAATCTCGCGCTGTAGCTCCGTCTTTAACTATCTTTATCCAATGTTGCTTTCAAGGACTAGAGATTCGTAGATAAAAACCAATTTGAAACGTAGTACTCCAGTGTCCCCGAGGGCGAAAACAACACTTTCTGCAATTGGGGTGCGTTATTCCACCTCGGTGAACGCGCAGGGCGATGCAGTTCTCGGACCTGCTCGGTGACAGCGAAGACTGGCCGTGCCTAAACCACCTGGAGAGCGACCGTGACGCCGAACGACCTGTGCCAACGTCGGTGGTCGGAATAAAACCTCGTCTCACGGCTTCACTGGCGCGAGACGCTGTACGGTAGATGCGAGCGTAGAACATGGTCATAAAACTCCGGACACTTGATATGCAGAAACGCTCAGGTATATGGCAGACGTTGTCAAGGAGTCTCATAGTTTTACCTGCACACCCGCGCGTTTATCCATGAACGATGATCTATACCTGCTTTAAGGCAACAGTCCGTAAGTTTATAACGAGAACATGGTCATAATAATCATTGGGACCCAGAAGGACCCACACGCGGAGTAGATGACGTAACCTGGCTCGGACGTCAGCGCACACACCGCAACTGACTCGGACGCACCTGCTTACAATAACAAGTGGCTACAGCAATAATGTAGTAACGGCCGCATTAAAATGGCGCCATCCGGCGAATGAGTCACCAGCGTGATGAACAGACAAACTGACAGACGCCTATGCTACGGGATCATCGATCGAAATAGTTTGCATCTCATGCATAATGTGTGCTAAAGCAGCGTAAATCTGTGTGATGCTGTAAATTTGATTTTGATCCCATGACTTTGAATCTCGAACGCAACCTAGATAATAGGCTACTCTGAACAAGTCTGCATGCCAAACTACTTGCCGATGGGCAGTGACGCTCAGCTGTTTTACAGTACAACGTAAATATGAAAATTAAGCCAATAATGGCTTTCGACAAGACAAGAGTATGATGTCAAAAGACAGCTGTGTGATTTAAATTTGTACTATAAGTTTAAAAAAATTACCGTCACTGCAAGCTCTCACTAAAACGGCATCTGATATAGGATCCGTAGACTGGTTATTGCTGGAACTTCGCGAGTAACTTTCATTTTCTACAATGCCAAAACACGCCGTTTGATGATAACGATATCGACAGTAATCGTGACACGTATCGAATCGCAGTGTACTCAAAACTTTCGTGTCTGCATCTAAAATACAGAATTACTAAAATTGCATTTTACCTGACTTATTTGCAAATAAACTGCCCAGACAAGCCTAACAAAAGCTTTAAGTGATAAAAACGCAGCTCCCAAGGCGACTCGCGCATAAAATTCTTGGTTACGCTGAAGATTTTATTTACACTTCAGCGACCTGCATACACGATGGGCATAATCGGCCTCAGGCACGCAACATCGGTAAATAACAATCTACAAACAACTTCTCGTTGAAACATCTTGCCGACAAAAGTTGCACAAAGACTGCACAAAGGCTAGAGGATCTATGGCAAGCCCATAATGCGCCTGCCTTGCCGCACCGGCACCGGCTGATTACAGACGGAGACAGACACACAACGCACAGACGTGTACCTGATCGCCATGCGTCTTTTTCCAAGGCGAGCAAAAGCATAAACAGCTGTTAAACGCTGCTATATTTCGGCTAATATATGTTATACGTTTTTGTCGTTTTGAAGAAAAAAAACAAATTCTATGGTGCACGATTTTTATCAGATTATTTTCTAAGTACAACATTTCGTGGTTAATATTGTCAACATATTGCTTTGCACGCGAGTTAATGTTCACAAATAGCAGCGCTATTGACTGAAAACTTTTGTTTTGGTTTAGCAAAACTTGTGCTTCGTTAGTGGATCGAGCTGCTAATGAACGGTCATTGTGTGATAAGACTGCAAAGTGTGTCCTGCTTTGCAATGAAGTAGCCTATTTGGTGGATGGAATACTCGGTTTGACGCGTGACGCGCCTGCAATGGCTTATCGTCTGTCGACGGAGAAGCACTGACGCTCAACTGCGGCAGAGCATTGGATTCTGAATAATTCAGCACGGAGATAACGTCAGCGGTACACCTGGGTAACTCTTATCGAAGACAAAGCTATATTGAAGCGCATGACGGCATGACACACACGTGGATACTATATCAAGGAAACACTAAGCTGGTTTACAAAAAGTCGTCTATTCGTAGTTAAGACTGTCACCTCAAGGATTAAACTTATAAGTAGGCCTAGACTTATATCAGAGAAATTATTGGTATACAATTTTTTTCCGTAGTCTATAATAAATTTCACAGACTTCAAAAGCATTTGACAGTGTTTATAGAGAATGTTTGTGGATGGTGATAAACCTCATAAAATTCTGAGAAAACATGACTATATATGTGGACCTTGTAGGCCTATAGGCCCTAACAGCGTTTGTGTTTGCAGAGTGACACCAATAGGGCAGCTATGCTATCTGAATTCTGAAACATTCGAAGTGGTAGATAGAGGCTTCAAAGGCGGATGCAGACAACTGTGGCATATCCACTGCGAGTGACATGTAATGTAAGCAAGTAATTAACGTAGACAACTAGGACAACTTATATAAAACTTTAAGCGAAGCGCTTCACATCAAAAGTGTCATGTTGCGCAAGTAAACTTCTGAACAAGTGAGACTTCAAATGTTTCTTGAAGTTATTAAGAAACAACAGTTTGTGTAAAGTGAGTCCGGCAGACTTAGGAGTTCATAAGGCATGAGTTAAGTACCACGTTGTGCCATTTCGCGTTACGCCTAAGCCCCAGTGGGTGCCACAATGCGAAGAAAGTCAGCAGAGCACGATGAATAGATGACGACGTGCTAAGTACGCTATATAGAGACTTGGAACTAACGATGAAGGACGCCAGACACGCCGACAACCGTGTAATGACCACTTATTTCACTTCGTGGACGGTTTTCAACGAATTTCTGCCAACTAACTACGTACATCGATAGCCCTGACAACGTCAAGACATGGACAACGCGTTGCTGGAAGCAGTGAGTGCAACCGTTTAGAGTGGAGATGAAGCCAAACCTCGCACCACCGAGGACGATTAGATAACAGCACAGAGCAACTGCGTACATCGATAAGTCTTATGACTGGGTTATTTGTGGACTGAAGTTCCCATACTCGGCAATCCACTGACAGATCAAACAAAAGTGTGGGCTGCGAAACTGCGCGGTTCGTTACAATTCAAAGCTAATCCTTCCATCCATAATGTCGTTTACAATGATGAATCCAGAACGGGCAAAGAAGACGCGATCGCTTCTAAATTTAGAATGCTGATCGAAGGATACTTTATGCCCCGCCCTCCTATATAGGCGAAGGAGGCAATATGAAATCCGGTTGTCATGTCTGTGGTTCTGTCTGTCGGTTCGGTGTGATTCTGTGATTCTCTCCATGACAACCCTCGTATCTCCGGAATGGCTGAAGCCAGTGACTTCAATTTGTGTGCATAGGAGCCCTAACCAAAAATATGCAAATTAAGTCAAAGTTGGAGTCACGTGACCTACTTTTAAATTTTGGCCGCTTTATATTTACGAAACGGCTGAAGCTAGGACTTCAAATTTTATATGCTAGGGGCCCTAGACACTCCGCCGTCTTCCCCCTTCGCGTAACCCCTCACAAGAAATTTTCTTTTATGCCTATGCCTGTCACGGAATATTTTAACCCCCGAAATAAATTGTCCCCCTAACCATAATCCTAACAGAATGTCCGGGGGTCAAAATATTATGACCGGGGGTCAAAATATTTCGAAATAGAACGACCCGGGAGTCAATAATTAGGGGAGTCATTTGATTTCGCAACACCGGACGCAACACAAACACCCCCTATCCCCGAACAGAACATCCCTCGGATAACCTACACTCCGATGGACTGTGAGCACAGGCTGAGGCATACCCATCGATGGCTTTCGTCGACTTCAATCTTGTTTTTTTTAATTTTGACTACAAAATATATTATTAAGCTGCATCGACTGCATAGCGCGCATAATACGGTCTATTGCGACCGATAATCGCGTAGTGTGGGATGTCAGTCTGTCACGCGGCTGTGCTGTGCAAAAACGGCTAAACGGCTGAATTTCTTAAAATCTATTTTTACTTTTTTTACCGCGTGGCAGACTTACTGTAGTGTGTGACATGTTAGCTATGGTTGTCAACTTTAAATAGAGAATTCTGATGATGATAATGGATTGACATCCTGTTTGGGGTGGAGACTCTTGGAGACGCAAGATGCATTGCATTAAATGGGAATCTACACTTTCCCAGTCAGTGAGGAATGCTCCGTATATATACCACATTCTACACTGTCTCCTTTGAACGTCGACTCACGACTCACTACGAGCATTTCAATTTGTTTACATGAAACTGGCAGGTGCTTCTGTAACGATCGTTCGTTTTCGACTGTCTGGCGTTTGTCGGTTCTCTGTTACTTCTTTGCTATTACTCCTCCTGTTTGTCAGAACCATACTTCTACTTACTTACTTACTTACTTGGCCTATAGTGTAATGTAAATTGGCATACGCGTTTCGTGTAGTTTGGGGGTAGTTATCGCGTTTGCGTAGTATTTTCGTCCCTTTTGATTGTTTCAAAACCGCATCGAATGTATGAGATGCGGCCTATTGCGATCAATAATCGCGTAGCGCCGTGTGTCTGTCTATCTGTAAAGCGCATGTGCTTTGCAATAGCAGCGCTGCACGGATAGAGATCAAGGTCCTATTTGGAGTGGAAACGCATCCTGGGGGGGGCAAGAAACATTGTATTAGAGGGGGTATTGATTTCCCACACGCATTAAATGCGGCCTTCGCTAAATTACTTCGGCCAGTTGTTGTAACTGTCGATGAGCTTCTGCATGAAATGAACGTAGCCTATTTATTCATTTTTTTTCATTTCACGCGACGAACCTTTGCGACTAAGTGAAGACCCATTGTTGTCTCCCGTGTGAGCGTAATCCGTGAATCCGCCGGTGTGTCCGCCATTCCAGCCGATGAGCGGTGGAAAACAGATGACGAACGAGAGAATCCAGACTGCCACGATGAGTAACTTTGCCCTCGTAGGTGACATGAGGCTGGCGTAGCGCACCGGACGACTGATGGCTATGTAACGGTCAAAGCATTTCATTCTCGTTCCCCAGATGGCGTCACCTGTAGTCAGTGACGTTAGTCTTTGGCATTGACTCTCAAGGCTGTTGAATGCTTGTGAAGTTGATGATATGAATACTAGATACAGAGTTTTAC
>Ga0126335_1001772_pt1 | contig 12433 bp, 7 predicted proteins | sample OlaspJWI45metaG_FD_108409 | JGI IMG/M metagenome (GOLD analysis project Ga0126335, IMG submission 108409) | Marine gutless worms symbiont microbial communities from Oahu, Hawaii - Olavius sp. 1 OAHU.JWI-45 metaG | ecosystem: Host-associated > Annelida > Digestive system > Unclassified | place...
CCGAAGCTGGTACTCGATTTAGCGACCCCGAAGGGATGCAAGGCTGAGTTTACCTAGGCACACTGGGTGCGAACAGTTTGCCCAAGACTGTTACTCGACAGCGTCGCGACTGCGATTCGAACCTGTGCTCTTCCGAGCCTGAGTCCGGCACGCTAACCACTCGGCCACCGAGCCACCCAATGTGTGGGCCTAGATATCGTATGATATTGCGATATTAAACACCATGATATATCAATTAGCACTTTGGGCTACGATATGAACACTAGTCCTGAGATATCATTTATAGAAAAACAGTCACCCACCCACCAAGACACCCAGCTTATTTTGCCATACATGAACCTCACCAACCTATGGAGACACTGAGTGGTATGCTGTAGCTGGCTGTAGTTGCATCATCAACACTCTCAAATGGGTTCTCTCTCATCACGAGTGTATACAGCGTCACACCTAGTGACCAGATCTCTTGCTCTGGACCACGATACCTAGCACACAGCAACACATCACTTCAGCATAATGCTAACACATCAAAGTCAAAATCACCGTGGTAGTAGTGTGCACTCCGGGGTAAAAGAAAAGACTATAACACTGCCTAGCCCGATGTCGTAAATAGGGAATTGAACTGAAGTTTTGTAGCTTTGTGTTTCATTCTTTTGTGTTTGACCTAGCTAGGACCAGTCTTTTGTGTCCGTTTTACGTTCGTATTTGATATTTTAATTAAAACTGGGTAACAAAATAAAATATGTACCGAAAACAGAAAAAAACACAAAATGGAATAGAAAGAACACTTGATATCTGTAACCATGAGCTAAGCAGAAGCAATAAGCTTTTGCATTCACTTTACTGCACTTTGTGATGCAACCGGCACTGTACCTGTTGCCTTGCAGAACCTCCGGACTGCAGTACTCCATTGTTCCACAGAACGTAGCAAACAGACAGTTGTCGTCGTAGAATGCAGCGGCACCGAAGTCAATGAGCTTGATGTTGAATCTTTCATCGATGATGACGTTCTCGTCTTTGACGTCACGATGCACAATGCCAAGAGAATTCAGGTAGGACAATGCAGACACCAGCTGCACACAAAAACAAGGGGCTGAGATAGACAGAATCACAGGCAGATAGCAAGCACACTTGAAAACATAATGCCTCCAGCGCAGCACCTACCTGAGTAGACAACAACAACAACAACCGTTTAACGACCTTTGTTCCGGGACAACCCGGGTAGGCCAGTACCAGAAGAAACACTCTGCCTTCTGCCTTAGCATAGGGCAGTGCTGCATTCAGACTGGGTTTCCCCACCTCCTGTCTTCTGGATTTTTATGGAGCAGGGGAAGATAATGGAGGCAGAGGTACCGACAGTCCGGGTGGGCACCACGCCAACCGGACTAACGGCGCCCCCACCCCCACAACCCCCAAGAAATTTTACAGGCCGGATGCCCTTCCTGCCGCCCAACCAACAGCGTCAAAGCACTGAAGGCATACTTACTTCAGTAAAGGATTATAAAATTAAATATAAACTTAAATACAAAAAAGTTGTATTGTACTTAGCTGCTAAGGTAACACATGATGCATACCAGGTCTCAAATATGTAGTTTAACCACTCGTGAGCCATTAACCACCACAAGTAGCTCCAGATTTACAGCATATTGTTAAATACCAGATAACGATAGATAAACGAACAGTCATACCTGTCTGAAGATGTAGCTGGCAAGTGGCTCCATTATGCAAGTTGCAGTTTCAATAAACTCAAAGAGATCGACACCAGAGCCATGCTTCTCCATCGTCATCACAAAAAACTTGTCTCCTTCGAACTCATCCAACACCTGTCACCCGCAGCCTGACATACACTCACTGTCGAACTGTGAACCAAAGCTGTTAACAAAGTCTGCTAAATGCTTAGCAGAGCAGGTCCCATGCCCAGGAGCAAATCAAGAGACTGTTGAAGAAAGTGTGGGATGGGAATAGGGAAAAAACTGGTAACAGCTTTGGCAGGGAAGCAAAGCCAGAGAAAGCAGAATATTCTAGTACAACTGACTAGTGACTACTCAATTTTGTCCGCAGAAGGTAACACTAAAATGTTACTTCCGGTCCACTGCAGAACATCGAGATGACACATGATAACTACACAGACAGAGCAGATGACCAGTCACTGTAGAGGAGCTGTGTCGCCCAATGTGCTATCGCATGTGGAATGACTAAGGTCTAAGGTAAGGTTAATCACTTTTTTAAAATTAACAAAACCAAATGGACGAAACTGGAAACAAAATCAGCAAGCAGAAAAATCAACAGCAACAGGAATACATCTAAAGTCAATCAGGATGGGAAGGCTGTAGCAGATCGTCAGTGTTAGAACCCATCGTAACAGACAACAGGCTATAGCCAGACCTTGACTATATTGGGATGATGCAGTGTGCGCAGTAGAGAAACTTCCGTTGGCAAATATCGACCATCTTCCGTTTCAACCAGCGATTCTCTCCACACTTTACTCTTGCAAATGAATTTCACCACCACCTGAACAGCATTAAAATGCAAATAATTGTGACAATAACCAAATACCAAAATACTATCAATAACTCCATAGTGTCATCTAGGATGGGCTTTTCACCTATGGATGATTTAATGGTGACGTCACTTCTGATCACATGACAACATTTTGGAGAAAAGTTAAATTCAAATAAATATAAGGCGAAACTTAAAGCACTCAAGGACAAAAAGGTTTCATAAAATTAATATTAACAGTTGCTGACCAGTTAAGTCATACTTAAATTCATGTGGCCAATTCACCAGAAGTGTGCTATTCTTCAAATATGTGATCATATCAGTCCAAATTTCCAACAGACACTTGCAGCATAAATCAATTCCCTGTCATGCAGTATTTTCAGGTAATTGGTAAACTTTGTATATACTACAGACTGGCACAACAATCACAGCTGACAAATGCGAAACTCACCAGTTGTTGGTCAGCTCGTCGCCTCGCTAGCCTCACGTAGCCAAATGCACCCTTGCCAATAGTCTGCATCGTCTGATAATCAGCACTGTAATGATCACTGCCGGCGACCAGCTGGGACTCACTGCAACTTGATGCCGTGCTCGTCTCCGCAGCTTCTTCATCGCTAGGAATGTCTATCGCCTAACAGTAGAACATAACAGCAGATCACGGATAAGGTTCTGGCATAATATACACCACAAAGCATTAGCAGACAAGTCAAAATGAACACTACAGATGTCTTTGCTATATGACACAAGAATGAATCGAGCCTCTACACCTGTCACTTAAACTTAGATGAATCTCAACTGCCCTACTCTTATGTTTTGCAAACTGCTAGTTAACTGGCCCAGCCAGCAACTAACAGTAAAAATGCTCTTTCACGTAGGGTAAAACAACTCGTGACCGTAGAGACATGCTTCACCATCACAACTGCAAGCAGCTCATCATCACAGACACAATGACACAGAACTGACAGTGAGCCGAGTTAACGAGCTTTAGACATCATAGTTGACATTTTATTTCAAAGACGAGACTTTCCAGGAAATCATGTGCACTACCAACGACAAATGAACAAAATAACACATACATATAAAGCACAAAAAAACAAACTTGGCCAAGCAAAGCGACCATAAACTACATAATTCTCGTCACTTCGCCTATTATGACATCAGGCCAAGTACAAAGTGGGCCTATTCTTACAGGCCTGAGCTCACAGGAAGCAAAAACTCTTCAGTAACATACATGAGCAGTGTTATCAGCAGATGAGCCGCTGGGGAGAGATGGTAGGGTTGAGTGAACAATATTGGTGTTACTGAATGACTGTGAGTAATTGATGGAATACTGCGGATCCATCGACAGCCAGATACAGAACAAAGATTGGCCCGAGATCAGTACAACATGACGTACTTGATAGATGACATCTGTTACATCATACACACATTATCAACCGTTGTCACCATCTGCAACCAACACTCGCAATTTGAGTTTTATGTCCTACTCGATACATAGCAGGTCATTTCAGAGACGAGTCTTGACGTGCAGCTGACTGCACTGGTAATCAAGAACCAACTGAAACAAAGGAACTCATGTACCTAAAAGACAAAATACACTTGCCCGAGCTGAGACTAACATAAAAGTTCAGAACCTTTCATCGTACACAACACCTAATCACAAATCAACCAACAAGGGGCTTATGTTTCCCTGCAGCCCACGCCTAAATGAACAGAACCAATACAGAATGCTCCGCAGTAATTTCAAAAAGTTATACCAGTAAGAACGAGTAAGCAACCAGCAAAATCACGACAGAAAGAAGTGTTATAAACTAACATAAAAGGTTGAAAACCTATGACAAAAGTGACAAAACTGATGAGGCAAATCACAACAGATACAAGTTAAAACATGACACATACGTATTTCAGAGCCATCACGATGTCGACATAATCCATTATAGATGCCTTCATGCCATTCGATGATGTACTGTGTGTGTGAATGGTGTGAGCAGCTGCTTGGCGTTGACGTTGAGCCAGCTCCAAGCTCTTCAAGTAACAGCGACGTTTCACCAGAATAATCATAGTCATGCCCAGTGTCCACAGTATAAATGTCCGACAGCGGCAGTTGGCACTGTGAAAGGATTCCATGGGAGACACCATCCTCAGCTTCAGATGTATTCAGCTTATCTTCCACAATACAGTCACTATATCCATCTACTGCTGACGTGTTCTTATCATTCTGCTTGTCATCATCTAGAAAGAAAATGCACGTTGTCGGGGTGGATACTACAGAAAGCTGAGAATCCTGAGGAAATTGAGTGCAATTAACCTCAATTGCAGCATCAACATTTGCTGCATTGCCGTCGTCTATGACGTCATCAGCTTCCAACAAACATTGCCCGTGGGGTAAGGATATGTTACTGTCGTTACTTCCACTACAGTTAATGTCCACATCAGCATCCTGTTTTTCAAAGTTACAATCTACATCTGCTACAGCAGCGGCACTTCTCAACTTCTGCTTCACTCGTTCATGCCGAGCCACCACATCATCATCATTGTCATCACCATCACAATTAATCACATCAACATCCGCAGTAGAAAATATGTTAGTATCCGCAGCAAAGTGACCACAATCATCATCATTGCTCTTTAGACAGTTCTTAACTTCTTCACAAAGCTTCAACACAGTACCATCACAGACAACATTTAAGTCAGTAACGTCAAATCTGTCGACATCACCATCTTCAGACAAAAACTTAATATCTAAAGCATCACAATGATCATTAACCACATTGTAGTCAGCAACGTTGCTGCTGTCAGCACACTTCAAACCTCCATTAACTCTCTTGTGACGTCTCAACACATCATCATCGTCGTCATCCAATACAGACCTGCATATACCTGCAGTATAATGCTGATCATTGACCGCACTGTGGTCAACACTGTCATTGTTGTCAGCATTCTTCAAACGTTCTCTGACTCTCTTGTGGTGTTCCAACACATCATCATCCTCAACATCACTACCATTATCATCCACAATGATAATGACACTGTCACTGACACCATCAGTAGCCAATTCTGCAAGAGTATCTGCACTGTCATCACCACTACCATTATTATCACTGTCATCATCGTCAGACAGTGACCCCGGTGACAACTCCGCTAGTACTTCAAACATTTTCTCGGAATTCAAGTCTTTATCACTGTCTTCATCTGTTTCCATCAAGAAGTCCAACATCCCGGCAGAGACGGCACGCTCAAGGTCCTTAGTGGCAACGTCAAGGTCAAAGCTATCAGTCACATCTGCATCGCTGGCAGTACAATTCAACACTTGAAGACTTTTTTCATCAACTGCACATTCGTCGATGTCGTCGATGTTACGCACCTGATGTCTGACATTACTGCTATCAATCACACACTGCCCACCACTGGTAGTACAATTCAGCCCCTGTTGTTTAGCATTGTTTTCATGAATTACACATTCCCACATCATGTTCGACAAAACATCATCTGTCATCGTCAGCTGATGACATTCCAAACCATCACCAATGGCAGATACAATCTCTTCAGCTGCTAATGCAACTCGCAGTTCAACATGTGGATCAGTTTTCTCTCTTTGCATGTTGCAGTCACTCTCCACTGCTCTGCACTCTGTGGGTGCCATAGTTTCATTACAACTAACACATATATTACCACCAGCTAAATTATCACCATCATCATCATCATCAGCAGCAGCAGCAGTGGTAAACTTGCAGCAAACAGGAGTACAGTTGTTAATTACTTTCTCTTCATCACATTGTCCTACTGCATCCTCAGATTCCACAGGGCAAATCATCAATGTACTATCGACAACACATCTATAAAGTGGTTCACCTTTGACCGCTGGACCAGCAGACTGATTAACGGAACCATGATGTCCTGATGGAGTCGAATGCCAACGAGTCTCTGACGTGTTATGATGACAGTCTGATGATGGATGGGAATCTTCGCAACGTGATTCCACCACTAAATCAGCTGATATCTTTTCAACTTCAAACTCTGGCAGCTTATCTGTTGACCTACGAACAACATGACTGAATGAACTGCTGTCGAGCAACTCGTCTTCCCTCATTTCCGTCGGCTCGACTGCATCATCAGAGAACGACTGTTTATCACAAAGCTTCTCAGCTGCGACAACATCACATAATGGACTGTTATCACACAGAGCCAAGTCTTCAAACTTCACCACTCCAATCGGTAAATTTTCAGTAGGAATTTCAGCATGTTTAGAATAATCAAACAGAGAATTTTCCTGTCCAGACATCTCGCTGCATAAATATGGAAGAACGTCAGTTACATTCTACAATTATGACAACAATAATGCATAATTTATAAAACAATTCATCACAGATGGCATTTGATGAAAATAGTTATCATTACAAATGTTTCACACACAGAATGCACAACTGCTTGTTTCAGTAGCTCAATACAATGCGAACCAAACACATTACAAAAGTTGCCTACATTCAGTGGTTCAACTCCCAGGTGTGTTGAGATTAGTGGTACATGCTTTGTGACTAGGATGCAGGAAGCTACAGTTTCCAATATTGCAAGACAGAAATGCCAATGCAAAATGTTACTGTTGCTGTCATCGGCAATGTTATCCTTATCACTACTGTCATTGTTAGTAAAGAATAAAACAGAAACTGCGAGATGTAGCATATCACTGAATGGACTACCCACATAGTACTACCATTACCAGAAGTTGTCACATGGAAGTCCCAGATGCAACCATTCTAAGTTTCACTGATATTAGCTTGGAAATCCCCCATGGGTCAAAATCTGCTTTACTCCCATACTTAGCACTACAGCTTATGTAAAAAGTTAAAGCCACTATCCAAGAGACGATTTAATCAGTAATTTCACGGAACGATAGAAACGTAACAAAATCAGTCACAGCAAAATAATAAAATTCACACAATCTGAGACTTGTTACATTGCAGCCAAAGCAATGAACCTTTCCAACAAGGTCGCTGTGTGTATAGCCGAGAAAGATGCGTGACAAACTCTCGCTGAGAAATTCAATGTTGCCATCAGCAGACACAGCAGCCAGTCCACTCAGTGTCATACAGACACGCACAACACCACGATAACATTCCATCTCCACTGTAACAGACATCGGACATCAGGTAGCTTTCACGAGCTACACAATTAATGTTAAAGCTTGCAGGGCATTATTATCATAAAAGTAAGTAAATTAGACAATATATATAGCTGCCTAAAGAGTGCTTCACATCAAAAGTGTTACGTTGTCATCAACAGCGAAAGAATGGTATGGTCACTAATCGTGGAGCAATGCATGCATGGCACAACCAGTTGTGAAGCTGATTACTGCAGTCTTTGCCTTGATTCAAGAATGATGACCAGCTGGATAAGTCACAAGAGTGCCAAACAAAATTATGTCTGTATTCTGTTCTGAGACTGTCTGGTGTGTTGAAAGATGCATGTAGAGTGAACGGCAGATCACTCTAAACTCAGGCTCTAGAACAGATTGTGCAAAGCTGCAAAACTGTGTAGTCAATTCAGTGTCATGAAATACAGCATGTCAGACCCAGTATGCATAATCACTTGTCAGCGGCTAATAGTCAGCTCATTCCTACTCCAAAATATGTACCACAGTAGCTGCATTAACAACTGACTGACAATGAATAATACAAATTTGTTAACTGGTACAAAATTATATTTCAACACAGGTAAAACAAAAGCTGTATCACAAGCAAAATGACCATACGTACCTGTTTCTTTGATTGCAGAACTTTGTTGGTGACAACTGACTTCGATGCTTAGTGGAAAACTAACACCATCAACGGTTCTTCCCGTCAGAAGCTACACATCACAGACGTGTGTGACTGTGCCAATCATTACTCCATTCTTGTTTGCAGTCGGATACTCAATCAATGTCATTTGGCAATTCACCAGTGTTATGCATAACAGCAACAAAAGTCAGGTTTTACATTTCACTCGACATATAACACGCAATTTCAGCAATGAGGCTTTCCAGGCAGTCAACTGCACTGGTAGCACAACAAAAAGCAAAGAAACACAATAACACATGCAGGAGATACACAAGAAAACTCAACTTAACTAACGCAAACATACAACCGTGGGGCCAAATTCACAAACGATGTCAAAAGGTTTATCCTAACATATGTCTTATGATCATCCTATGACATAAGTCATGATGTGCTGTAAGATGATCTTATGACATGTCATAAGTCGATTCATAAAAATGTCATATGCGCTCATAAGATTTTGTTGTGCGTCTTCCAAAAGCTATTAGTTACCATAGCAACTGTGATCACCAGCATATAGACAATGGCAGCCAGCCACTAAAGCAAAACTTGCAGTAGAGATTCAAAATAAACATTCAGTTGTTAAGTATGTTAACAAACATAACATCAGACGCAAGTGTTTATTGTGCTTAATCTATAACACAGAATCAGGCCCAGCCATTCAGCAACATTAGCCATTGGGGAAGCCAAAGTAAATCATGTGAGTCAGTTCGACAGGTAGGGTGAACAGTCTATGATGCGCACTGCATCAATTCACATCGACAAAGAGTGCCATTTCAGTGGGTCCAAAACGTGATTAGTTGGACTGTGGGATCTATTTGATATGATAATGCCAGGTTATATGCATTGCAATTATGCATTTCCGCATCATATTTCGTCTAAATAATGTTTTTCTGTTGATTTAAAGTGCCGCTGTTTGTCATAAGACATTTAAGAGATGATCATAACGATTTTCATATCATAAAAAATGTTGTACGATATGTTCATAAATCGTTTATTAGTTTGGCCCCTGGTTTAGTTGCATTGCCAACATGGCTGTCTACGTATCGGCAAAATATGACAGTAGCTAACAATGACAACCAAAGAAATGAAATTAATGCTAACTGCTTAAATAACTGCTCAAAATTTCAGCCGATAAGCATAAAAAACAACTAATCCCACAAAATACTACTAAATTAATTCTGATCTACAGCTTCAGCTGCAAGCCAAAATCTAATTTGATAAACTTTTAAAATTTAATGACAGAAACCCTAAAATATAAGTCAATCCACACAAAAACAGAAATCTTATAATGTCACAGCGTATGAGTTTACGGGGTACTTATGTAGGTTCATACTATTAAAGAGGACTGACAATTAACTACACTAATTAATTAATTAATTAATTAATTAATTAAGACAAACCTGAGGAAACTTGTCAGATATCTTTAAGAATGGAATCAAATCAATAATGTCCTTGGCAATGACGTTGCTCACTTGCGTACAGCCGAACACAACAGCAAACTTTGTATCACAGTCAGAAATCTTTCCCTGCAAGCAACAATGTTCAGAATTTCACGAAATATCTACAGTTTTGATACAAACAAACTTCAATAACAGAAGTTAGCCAGAAATTACTGTAGCAATACTAACAAAAATATGCTTGGTCAAAACCCATACTAAATCCTTATTTCAACATTCTACCCAAAATGCTTCTCATATACCGGTATACAGCGAAACTGCAATCTACAAATAATCTTTCATCATCCAATTAAGTAAGCAAATTATAAGTAAATAAAAGTAAAATAACAATTAGCCCTAAGTAAAAAAACATTAAAAGTGTGGATGTGTTGCAATGTCGCAGCTTCACAGCTTCAGTGAAACAAATTCGCTTCCTTCTCACAGACAGCTAAAGTGCATTTGTTGACTGTTTTGATATGAACTGCCTTAGAAGACATCTTACTTACTTGCCAACACAATCACCTAACCATTGAACATAACTGAGAAGGGAAAAGTCCTGGGACTAGCTACAGTTGTTATATGCTAAAAGATACAATCACCGGACAAAATTACAGTAACACTGACATGACGATCAAATGTAACGCGTGTTGTGATGCAGCTGACGGGTTCTAACACGAAAAGACGACGCCGACGGCGGCCGGCAGCGACAGGAACAGAACTATCACTGAGTTTGTAACTCCACACAGAGACTGGTATCACAAGCCCCGATGAATCTACTGCATCCATCTGTGCAACAACATTCAATGGGTGGCAGTTCAACTCGTCCCCAGGTCAACTCAGCCTCAATTCAACATTTCTCCAAGTCAACTCCTTCTAGTGGTTAGGGTTAATGTTAAGATTGGGGCAAAGGTTAGGGTTAAGATTAGGGTTAAGTTTAGTGGCAGGGTTAAGTTTCCCATGGGGATGAGTTGACTAGGGGACGACTCAATCTGGGGACTGTAAAGCCATTCAACACTAAAACAATCAATTGACCACAACCTATAGATCTAGCTAACGTTTGTAGCCTGCTAAATATTCGTGAAGTGGACTGTAGGCTGTAATATGGGCCTGGCAGATCCAAGAACAGATCCATTTGGGCAAGAGGCAAAGCCCTCAGAAGCTAGAAACGTTTTAGCCTTCAGACGTCATGAGATGACCAAACTTGCAACATTTTCGAAAAATGAAAATAGATTAGTAATTTTATGGAATGTGAACCTAAAATATTGGACCCTGATGAGATAGCGGAAGTCATATGACAAAATGACAACGTGACTGTGAGATCAGAAAGTTTACAAACAATTGAACGATGACTGAACTAACCAACATACACAATCTACCCATCCTATTCCATGTATATGCTATTTTTTGTATTTTTACACAGTGTGGGTTTTACTTCCTTCCTTTATGTCAGTTTTTATTAGCAATTCACAAACAGTGAAGGAATATTAAGGGTCTCCAAAACGCCACCTACATGACGTCCAACCAGGTACCTACATGACATCCAACCATCAGTATTGATACAAATGTAACAAGGTATCTGTTATGGGATGTGACAATAGCTGGCCCGCCACAGTGCCCAGTGTGGTGCTGACTGGTGACTGTTCACATCGATTCACTCACTACATTCACTAGGCCATTTTGATCTGAATGGACAAAGTTCCAACTCTGCAACACCCAAAATGGCAGAACTGTACTTCTGATTGCGAATCTGATGTCAGATTCTGAATCAGGAAGCCCAGTTTCCTATTCGACTTTCCTTGTAACCGTATGTCTATCTTGCTTAGTTTCGGAGATATCCATGTGTGAAAGACGGACAGACGGAAAACATGGACCATTACTATAGTTGCCCACAACATTGTGGCGGCCAGCTAACAAACAAGTTATGCATACCACTATTGCCGACAACTGCAGCATATCGCCAGACAACTCCAGCAGTGTCTCAGCAGCTGCAGCATGCTGGCGTGACGTCGTCTTCAATATATCAGTAAGCAAAACTCCGACAATGCTTCGCTCAGTGAAGCCAAACAGCTCACAAGCAACGTCGTTGGCCGTCAGTATCTGTTTATTAGTTATTACAAATACAATCATTCTGTGCATAAATAAATATGCATACTAGCTGGGCTTTCCAGCTCATGTTCCTTGTTTACAGTACTATGTGTGCAACTTAAGTTTAAATAATTATAAAATAAATGCAGTCAGTAAACAAGTAAGGTAACTATAGTTACAGGGTCCTCAGTGCTCCACACCGTCTGAGGAATACAACGTGAATCACCGGTGTCATCTTCATTTTACTTCACCAGACAACAGCACATTTTTGGCGTTTTTGTGCAACTTTCGTTGTTTTTTTGCATATTAAAGCAAAGCAGTGCATAATTAAAAACAAAAAGTTTGGGCATCGTCCTCAGACCATGGACTATGTTTGCGCTAATTTCTGCATTTCTAAGTACTGTTTTTGGTTTCTCAAGTAATGTGTGGAGAATAATGTGCTCATTCTTGCTGGGTTTTTTGGCGTATTTCTGGCGTTTTTTTTCAAGTTTTGCCCCCATTAAAAAACTTCCCAAAAAATTTAAGTGTGCTCATCATCCTTGTACTAGACGCCACCTTTGTGCTGAATTTTATATTATTAGGCCTTTTCAGTACTGAGATATC
>Ga0126335_1001773_pt1 | contig 12432 bp, 8 predicted proteins | sample OlaspJWI45metaG_FD_108409 | JGI IMG/M metagenome (GOLD analysis project Ga0126335, IMG submission 108409) | Marine gutless worms symbiont microbial communities from Oahu, Hawaii - Olavius sp. 1 OAHU.JWI-45 metaG | ecosystem: Host-associated > Annelida > Digestive system > Unclassified | place...
GTTGGAGTAGAGTAACGGATGAGGATGAGCGAGTGGCACGGGTAGGCTGGAGTGTAATCAATTTGTGAAGATAGCCTGGAGTTGATGTCTGGAGGACCTTGTGAGTTGTGGAGATAATTTTGTTAATATTTTAAAAACTTCAATCATATCACCTCTTAAACGGCTGTGTTTCAATGTTGGCAATTTCAACTGCAGAAGCCTTTCTTTATACGTTAAATGCTTAACAGTTAAGACCACCTTAGTTGCTCTCATCTTGACCTTTTCTAGATCTTTTATTAGACCTTGTCTATGTGGATTCCATACTAAGTTAGCATATTCCAAATGAACTAAACTTTTATATAGAGTAACAAATGCCTCCTCTGTTAAACATATAAAAATTTCTCTTAATCAAACCCAGCATGGAGTATGCTCTGTTTATCTTCTCTTGTACAATGAGAAACATGAAAACTTAATTCTGAGTCGAATACCACACCCAAGTCTTTTATCACATCGACACTTTCCAGAGCTGTAGATGAAAGATAATATTTGTACTCATAATTAACCTCTTCTATAAAAAGCTATCTTACATTTATTTATATTTATCCTTTACAACCACATGTCTGACCATTCTTGAAAAGTATTCAAACCCTTTTGGAGTACCTGATGGTCATCGTCAGTACTTACATGCTTAATATTATGCTTATATAGTGTAAGATCCTGCTCCCGCACTAAATTGCTATTAAATTCTTATTATTATTAAACTATCTTTAGAGTTATTATCTTCAACATCACCTAAATTGCTGTTCCTGTTGATAGGTTTTAGCTAGACCCTACATAGCATAGGGTTTAGCGGTTTAGCAGACGTCGCGAACACGTACGTGTACGTGGGTCCCACACCACAACATAGGGACCCCCTACCCTCCCCATGGTTCCGAGGGTGTATTAAGGACGCCGGTCGCAGGCCGGCGCCGGTTCGCGCCTCACTCTTATAGCGGTACGAGCGTGTGTTCGCGTAACGTTATCGACAGCACATGTTCGGTTGCGACTGCCGCATTGCACGGAGTACTGCGGAAATTCTTGTCGACGAGTTTGTCGTTGTTTTCTGCGCGAATTATTGTCGCTGTCGGAATTATTGCTGTCGGAAATTGTTCTCTTGGATTACGCGTTGTACTTCAGGTTTTGTCGCTGTTTGCTATCGCTGATCAACCGCCATCGTTGTGTGCTACTACTGTTACTGCTGATTGTGTCAACATCGCTGTGCACTGGTGTTCGTGTTCAAGATTGACCGGGTTAGGTGCGTTCTTTGCTTCTCGGGGTTATTAGTTTTGGTGTGGGCCGTCCTTACCCCGTGCGGTGGCCGTCCGTCCAAATCCGAGCCGGGTCGGCCCGCGGTTACCACCGTTTAGTCTACGGGAGCTCCGGGTTCTCCTGCTAGGCGGGGAAGATAATTAGAGAGCGTAAACCGTCCCTAATAGTAACCGATCCCTTCCCCGTAAGTGGTCCCGGCAAATTACTCTATGGACCTTGGGCTCGCTAAGCTCTCCGTTTGATGATCCAAGGTCTCGGGTACCCGCCGTTCGTCCCCACTCCGCAAAACTAAGGTTTCTTACGGTTAAACTCACCACTATCCCTTCCCGTAGGCTCGGAAACCGCTAAGGGTACCCGTAAAACAACCGTAATACGAAACCACAAAGTTTTGCACTGGCTCCCAGCGGGGTAAAATTAGTCCTGTAAGGGCGTGGTAATCACGGCCGGCCCTCCTAAATTGTTAATTTCAGCGTCGTCTGCAAACACAATTAAGCGATTTTCAGCTTTGTATCGAAATTTAAACGGCAACGAAATACTCGAATTAGAACACGGAATTTCGGATTAGTAATCGTATGATCACTGGATCAAATAGACTCTGTAGTTGGTAAAGTCAAGAAATTTGAGAACTACTAGGCCTATATTGGAGCGGAATGTGAGCCAATTTAGCCCGCTCACTGCTCCGTTCCCGCTCCACGACCTCCCGCTCCACGCTCCACTCAGTCTCCGCTTACGCTCCGGCAAATTTTTCCACACCGGCTCACCGCTCCGCTCCATCATTCTGACACCGATTTTCAAATCTCAATCCACGTACCACACAATTTTTCGATGCAACTATTTCCGGTAAAACGCGAAACAGTGAGGGATGTTATTATATATGGATCGTGGTAAAATCATGGAAGATCGCTTTAGATTTCGGTTGGCTAATATGTAACGTTTTACTCGGTGCTGTATAGCTGAGTATGTACTGATTCCGAATGTAGGCATGCCGACTTTGGACAGATGGCCGTTTCCACAAGATTCTGTACCGCGGTCGTGGGCTGCTGCCAGTAAACTGACTATTGCTGCTGTTGGTATTTTTGGTAAAATAATGGCAGGTCAGTTGCATACATCACGACAGTGAACTCAGCGTTCACTTTTTGTGCCAAAACTTTCGTACCTGGTCATACCAAAAGCCGACTGCGTACGACGGCACAACGTGTGGTGTTGAAGGCCACAATGGCAGAGTGTAAATTACGTCACCCTTATACTGCCAAAACGGCCACAAACCGGACGAAAACGGCCACATGAAAGTCCAAAACGGACACAAAAAATACAACAGTTGTCAGGCTAGTTCTTAACTAACAACAAAAACGTAGTGTAAAAATGTTAAAAGTACTTAAGTTAACAGTAACAAATTACATTTTCTATTAAAAGCTTACTTTAGTTATACATGTAAGGTGACTATCGTCACAGGGTCCACAGTGCTCCACACTGTCTGAGGAATACCTCGTGCATCACCGGAGTCATCTTCATTTTACTTCTCCATAATGCAGCACATTTTTGGCATTTTTTGGCCTATTTTTAGTGGTTTCTGGGGATTAAAGCAGTGCATAATTTAAAAACAAAATGTCCGGACATCATTCTCACACCATTAGCTATGTTTGTGCCAATTTCTGCATTTGTACTATTTTTGGTTTCTGAGGAAGCATGTGGAGAATAATTTGATAATAATAAAAACATTGATAAAATAATTGTAATAATAGTAGTCTAAATGTTAGTCGTAGGCCCTTTTGAAAAGTCAGGTCTTCAAGCAACATTTGAAAGCGTCCGTTGAACAGGTATCAGTCTTGATGTTATTGGTAGACTGTTCCAGGTTTGCGAGCAGTGACAGAAAATGCTCGGCCAACAAACTGATTGTGCGGGGGACAATGCAGTTCCCGTTTGCTGCCGCATGCAACTTAGTCAATGACGGGTCGTTAGCAGCCGGCTTCAACATGTTGCTGATGTTCCAGTTTCGGTGGGGGCGAAGTTGTCTTTCGTAGAACCAGGCTGCAGATGTGCCCATAGTCCATCCCCCAGTAAAGCCCCTGGTATTTCTTACCAGGATACTATGAAAACCTCCATGAGGATGTTAAAAATCTCTGGAGGTATCTAACTGTTATGTGGTGTTTCTTTCTCTTTCTGCTTAGTATGCTTCACCTGGTTCTGGGCATCCTGAGATGTCCCACCAGGTGACAGCGGTCTTTTTGTGTGACTGCTACCCCCAGTATCAACATCAGTCCCGGTGCACGATTTGCCACTGTGGGCACCTTGAGCTCCCGGTCCTATGTCGGCCTGTGGGGCAGCATTCGCTTTTCTTGTTTCCTCTGGCACTTCTGTTGGGCACCTGAGGGTTTCTTCTTTCTTTGAACCATGACTTGTTCGCCTGTCAGCTGAGTTCTTGCGGAAGGGTTCTCACAAGGGGCCCCTCTTTCGAATGTTCCCTCTTTCATTCCAGTCCATCATTAGTAATCAGTTGAGGCCTGGAGGTTGAGGGGTGCCTGGTTTACTCACCTCTTACGACATCCTGCCAGGAGACAGAGTGAGTCTATTCTAAGCCCCGGAACCCACACAGGGTATGTTGCTGATGTACTCTGGCGCTTGACCACGTTATGACTTGTGGACTAACAAGCACAGCTTGTGGTCTACTCGTTGTGTGACTGGCAGCCAATGCAGTTCCCTCAAAGCCGCCGACACATGATCATTCGGCTGGAGATTCAGGATCAAATGAGTTGCAGCATGCAGCACTCTCTGGAATGGTATATGCGTAATCCTTGTACTAGAGGCCACCTTTGTGCCAAATGTGACATTCTTAGGCCTGCTAAGTCCTGAGATATGGTTTGGAGAAAAAAACAGTCACCCACACAAGACAACCATCCCCCGACACCCAGGCACCCTACTTATTTCTCCATCCGTGAACCTCAGTGCTCCACACCAGTATTTTCGCTTTAAGAAATATAAAGTTCTTCTGCAAAATATATGACATTCGTTCTACATTCTATGTGCCATGCTTCTAAGTGTTCTGTTTGCTGTCTGTTCACAGTACACAGACGGATTGCAAAACTAAAACAAATAACTTCATTTTGACTTCCTTCCAGTAGACTTCCTTGCTTCTGAAAGCAAAGAAACAACTCCTTTCTGCAGAATGTATAAGTCTATTGAAACTAAACAGCTTCCCAGTCCCGAAGATCACTGCAGTGTTTGTAGGCTTACTGAAAAGCTCATATGAGTTATGTTCGACTTTATGAAGTTTGGAATTGTCATCTTCCAAGTTTACAAAGAAATTTTTGCTATCCTATATGCATCAACTCAGTCTCCGGCAGAGGTAGAGAGGTTTTTACAGGACGTTCTTTACGCTCAGGCCGTTTTTACAACAGTAGCCATTTTCAGTATCAGGATTTCAGTAAACCACGATTAAAAGTTTTCTGACTGAAAACTTTTTGTCTTAGCAGCTCGTCATTTTAAATGTAAGCAGACTGCTATGCTGCTATGAACTTTAAAACCCGTGCACTCCAACATGTTATCCAGATGTTGAGTACAGTGAATTTGTACTCCAAACAAGAAAAAAACAGTAGGCGTACAAAAGTCAGTAATTAGTCATGAAGTGAGTAGGCCTATTGCAATAGAAAGTGAACCCAAGCAGGCCAGAAGATGTAATCTGTCAATCCATGGTGAACGTGGCAGGGTTGAGAGATTATTGAGACTGTGCCTCATCGTGTACCTGTCTCGCATCACTTTGGCAGTAGCTCTTAGGTTTACACCGCAAGCCTCTCTCAGTGAGTCCCACAGCTGTACAGCCCCATCCCTCTACAGCTACTCTAGCTCGCCACCCTCTATACACGCACAGTGCAGACTGCAGTCTGAAGATGTGTTCACCTGTCACATCCAACATGTGAATGTTGGCACATTATCACACAGCGCTTTGGCGTTTTACTCTCACTATAATAATGCACATTTTTCAGCATTTTCAGGAGCAAGTCTCCATCCCCTTTCCCATGCCTGCGGGCGCCCATGGTGGGGCCGTTTTGGTCGGATTTGTGGCTGTTTTCGTCTGTGCCATTTTTGTCTGTTTTCATTTTGGCTTGTAATAATAATAATAATAATAATCAACCTTCTATAGTGCCATAAGGTCGTGACTTCAGAGGTGCTGGTTTGTCATTTTGGACGCACCCCATGTACATTTGTGCACATTTTGGGGTAAAACGTTGATGTTTTGTGGCAGAACTACAACGAAGGAATCACCTGTGATCAGTGCCATCGGCTTGCGGTATGACTGTGGATCATGTATTTAGTTAGATAATGCTATCCAGTTAGAGTGCAAAACTGACAACCTGCTGTGGAGTGTGGAGCTTACGATGTCCCACAGTGAGATGTGAATAAACTTAGGCCTATGGCGCTCAGTAGTTGGCTGAACTTGGCTCAAATTGAGAGCTATGCTAATGCTACAGTTGGTGTAAACTACTCTTGTACATGAATATATGTATTGTTGTTAAATGCTAATTGCAGAATGGTTCAGTCGGTTTACAGTATACAACAAAGCGGTGTTGTATGATGCTATTGAAAAGAGACGAAAAGATCAGGCACTTGTGACTGTCAGTAATCACCGCTCGTGTATTGATGACCCAGTCTTGTGGGGTAACACTAACATTCACTGTTGCTTTGTTTGCAGTATATGTGATATATGACAGAGTTTTTTTACTTTCATTATGTCATTGTCAATACTGTCTAATAGTTGGATTGAAAAAAGCCAATGATAGTTGTGATGCAGTTATGTGTGAAAGTACGGTGTAATATTTTTGTCTGGAGGCATTCAATTCTTGTCATAGTTATGATAGTTTGTTGATGTAGCTCTCTAAACATAGCTGCTGACCAAGCAGTGAGGTCATTCCTTTCTTTGCTTTGCTGTTGCCTTAAGCCAGGCGTCAATCCTAACATTACACTTTTTTCAGACTTGCATGACTAGGCAAAAGCAGAATACAGTGAAATTTCTTCCATATCTCGTCATTTTGGGTTGTAGAAAGAACAAATGAGTGGAATACAATGCAGTGCAGTACAATGAAGTTCATATGTGGCAATAGATTCTCCAAGCTGATTCTGTTAGGAAAAATTAACTCATACTAATCAGCCTCAAGTTTGTTGCCGTAGTGTAATATGGACTTGTGTTAGGTGTGTTGAAATGGCAACATCTTGTCACAAGAAATGATGTTATGCGCTGGGCTCTTGGTGCATCCGAGATTTGCTTCAAAAACGATTTTTATGCAAGGTTGTTTGGATATGGCCGAGTTGTTCCAGTGGTTCGAGGTGATGGTGTGTATCAGCCATGTATGGATTTTGTGCTTAGCAAACTCAACAAAGGTGGCTGGGTTCATGTCTTTCCAGAAGGTATTCATTTCACATTTAATGTTTTTATGCATATCTAATGCATAAAAAATATCTAATTATTAGGGATGTCAAAAGTCAAATTTTTTACGAGAAATTTTTTCCTGGGACTCGACGAGAATTCTCGACCACGTGATGATGATGTCACACCCTGCTGAGTAGACATCAATATCGAATTACCGATGAGGCCTAGGCTACTCGTGAGGTCGTGCGAGTTGCCGTCGTGTAAATTTGTGGCGAGCAGATTGAGCATCGGAAACTCAGACAGCGTGGTCTGGACGAACCTGCTCGGTGTTATCCGACACTTGTTTACGCTATCCGCTCTGCTGCGCACATCCAGGGTCTTGGTCTTAGCGAAAATTCTGCCGTTTAATATGGGTGTGAAAGCTGTACCAACAAAGATCTTTGGCGCCGATGGGCCAAAAATTATGCAAAGTCCTAGAGCACATAATTATACGCTAGGAAAAGGGCAACAGAGGTGCTATTTCGGTTTACAACTAAAAGTAAAAAAAAGAAATGTCTATAAACGTACTCTAGCTGCCCGGGGCGATCGAGACACAGCAGCAGCTACGGATACTGTGCGCCCTATAGCGGCCACTATCACTAGCGCGCAACATCACAGCAGCAGCACATATAATCTTATACTATAGTTCGTGTGGCCAAACCGAAATACTAGATAACTCACAGTAATAGTCCGAGTTTCAGTCCAATGCACGACAAACACGATGCGATCACTACGAAGACACGACGAGTTATGCGGCAAAGACAGAATTATATACACGATAGACAGGATCACATACGGCAAGGCGCGCTCATCCTAATGTTCAAACAGACTCTATGAACGGCATTGTCTATGTGACGAGAGTACAGTTAAAGTCTTTATGCGGCCTATATACAGTCACACATAATGCAATACAATACGAGAAGCACAGTATAGCAAACTATTGTCGCCTGCAAAAGTATGTATATCAGTTCGGCGAAACCAAAGAAAAGAAATACAATGTTCAAGTTACAATAATAGTCAATGTCCAGTTATTTCGTGGCTGGCCGTGACAGTAATCAGACACCAACCCCCGGCAAAGAACCAAGACATCGCGTCTCGTTCGCCGACACTTCAATGCCCACATCTGTTCTAGCGCAAATTTAGGGTCGAGAAGTATTTTTCTCGAGCCTGAGAATTTTTTTCGAGACTCGTCTCGATCGAGACTCGTTAACGTCCCCTGTTTATCTAATTGGACCATGCATATTTAAAGAAAGTCTTGGAATCTTGTTTTGATGTTCACAGTTTTTCTTTCAAAATTCCTCTTGGCTAATCTTACTGCCTTACTTGCTTTATTCACTAGTTTTTGTACTCTACTTTGAAATTGCCATCATTAGGCCTACTCTCCCTCCATTTCTTCCAAAGTTTGTGTTTTTCTTTTTCCTTCTCAAAACTTTAGCTGTCATCCATACTGGCTTTCTTTCCATATTCGTAATTTATCTTTGTGGAACAAATCTTTTAATGGCCTCTTGCATAAATTCATTCAAGTACTTGCTGACTTATCAGACAAATCCATGTGAGATAATCTTGAATTAACAAATTCCCCTATGGCATTATAGTTTGCTTGATTGTAGGAAAGTTGTCTTTTTCTTTATCCTGGCTTTTATTACGATCAATGCTGCAAAATAGAACATTATGATCAGAATTATCAACAGGAGTTAGAAAGCGAATACTGTCCTTAGTAGATAGATAAACTTATTTATATAGTGCCTATATACTCAAATGAGTCACTAAGCACTTCGGTCGCCAAACAGATGGGTTTTCAGATACTTTTTAAAGGAGTCGAAGGTAAGTCCCGGCCGCCGTAGACCAGGTGGAAGGTCGTTCCATAGTCGGGGACCGGCGGCTGAGAAACTCCTATCACTGAGTTTGTTGTGTGTTCATGACAGTGGTGCCTAAGTGTAAATTACATGTTAGTCGTTAGTTGTACCTGACTGAACAACGTGCAAAACAATGAACTGTCAAATTTACAGTTTATAATAGCAAAAAAGCAGCAGTATCGCAACAAATAATTTCTTATTTGTTTACAATGGAACCAGAAGCCGTATACATAATTAACATTATATTGAGGTGATATTATTTGGTTGAAATTGTTGTTAAACAGGCCGCGTGAATGACACAAAAGAAGATATCAGACTCAAATGGGGTATGCTTGTATTGCTGAGCTTTGTTCTTCTTGGATGTCTCTTTTAACTGGTTATTTCATTCAAAATGGGTAATGTCGTTTATGTACTAACGGTGCATCTGTTAACAGTGCTCAAGATGTAGTGTGTCTAAAGGTGTTCGGTTGACTGAGTTTACTATTGAATTACTGTATCACTATTTTGTTGATGTGTAATATAATGTAATAGATAATATTGTTTAATAGCGGTGCTATATTGTTGTTTGCATTTTTAGCACTTTGCTGATTTGTAGCTGTCAGTGTAATGTGGCAGGCATACAGAAGTGGCTTTGTTGTTTATGTTGTTCTGCTGATGTTGAGATTTGAGCATTCTTATTAAATCCTGTATTCTGCTGTGCATAAGCTTGTGTTAATGGCAGTACAGTAGCATCATCCACGTATGAGTTGTATTAAATTGGTTGATTTAATTGGTTAATTGATAATTTAGTTTATGTTTTAGGTGTTGGTCGATTAATTGCAGAGTGCCAAGTTGTTCCCATCGTTCTTCCAATGTGGCATATAGGTACGATTTGCATCTTAATGGAGAGTTGCTCATTTGCGGTATATTGCAAAGAGGATGTGGAAGATATTGTTACTGTGAATTGTGTGACCTTTTAGTTATTACTACTTAGAGTTATTTGGCAGCTGTTTCTAGCTCAGAGGGTTTAGACTTCCCGATGTTTTCTTGAATAGCGTAATACAGCAGTACTGTCACAGGGCTATGAGTGTATCGTGTGACAGATTGTGTCAGTTTATTCTTGATCTGATAAGTTGCCGGGATTGGTATGCTTTGGATGATGAATGCGTCTTGGATAAAGATGAAATTTGTGAAATAATAAAGTTTTTAGCTGCAGGTCAATAAGTGCGGTGTAATTATAATTTGTGTATTTGTACCATGTTTTTTGCTCCTTTTATGTTGTACTTTGTGTACGATTTCATAATAAAATAAATTGGTTAATTGCCATACTATCTTCATAGGTATGGATGATAGATAGGCCAGTGCATACACTGTGATGCATTGGACTGAGCTGGTTGCCTTTCAGTTGTTGAGCACGTTTTTGGTACAGCAAATGCTCAGGAATAGGAATCAAAACTGCACTTGCCGCCATTTAAAACTAATAAAGACAGTTTGTATTTGTTGTCTCTCAAATTAGTCTTAAAGAGTATTTTGCTTTTAGCGTACCATATGTCATACTCTTATCACTTAGAAATTAATCACTCAAATTGTGAACAGTTAATTACTAGATTGATTATAATGTTGCATTCAGTGCATAATGCCGCCTGTTGTGATCTGTGATCCATGCTGTAGTGTGTCTGTCTGTCTGGCATGTGGCTGCACTGTGCAAAATTAGCTGAATGTATCGAGATCCTGGTTGGTGTGGAGACTCTAGTGTGGGAAAAGCTAGGTTACTTTGGCCTTTTGTGTGTAGCCCTTAAATGGTTGCAGCAATACACCTTTATTGTTGTAGGTATGGATGAAGTTTTACCTAATAGAAAACCATACATTCCTCAAACTGGCAAGGTTGAATATTCGTTTTTGTTGTATGGCCTTTACAAGGCCACATTGTGCTTGTATGTGTGTTTGTCATTCGTTACTGGTTGCAGCATATTCTTGGCAAAGCACAATCTTGCTTAATTCTTGTGGGCAAATAAATTAATGTTTTTGACTATTATGGCAACAGTAATTAATTGAATGGCAGTTATATACCTAATACCTATTGCAATTTAGTGTTTTATTTGTATATTGTTTATAACACTTTGCCATGTGGATTTTTTGTCTGTTTGTTTTCAGTTCTTGCAGTGTAGTTGTATTGGCTGCATTTCAATATGTGATGAAGATTTCTCTTCTATACTTTTTTTACTATTTTACTTTATTATAGGTGTCCAGACATTTAAACTCGGACAGTTAATCGCGCAGACACATAATCATGCGGTCACTTAATTGCGTGTCACTTAATTGCGGACATGGACTGTTGTATAGTATTATACATGATTATATGTCCACGATTATGTGTCCGCGCGATTAACTGTCCCGCGTTCAAACTGTCAAACTTCAATAACACAGGATATATTCTGAGACATTTTCAGTGATTATTAACGCAAAGTTTCTCAATATTTTATATTGCCAGTGTGGTTGTGATCTGGATCCCTGCTCCTGACCACCCGGTTGCCGGATGTAGTGAGTCATGCTGTACATTTCATTGTTTGACGAAATCGACAGCGCCACGCTATTGTTCCACATACGTTTTCTTTGTCCTTAACATATTCACAATTTCTATACAAAACTGTCGGTTTTCCTTTACTCAATATACCGTATTCCAAAGCCATGCTCGACCTATAAGCATTTCGCTCGCATGTACAAACTATTCTGATAGTGTATCTTATATTTCTTTTTCTCTACAGTGCTCTACAGTTGTTATTCTTGTCCTGTGCAGTTTAATACTGTCAGTTCTGATCTCGAATGTGGCAGCTCGATTAGCAGTAGGCTTACGACTAACAATTCTGACAGCTCTATTACAGTAAAGGCGATTATATGTCCGCGATTAAGTAACACGTGATTAATTTTCCGAATGATTGTGTGTCCACGATATTAATTGTCTAGCGATTAACTGTCCGCCCTTAATTGTCCCGCAGTTAACTGTCTGTGAATCTTATTATAACATTAGTATTACGTCAAGAAATGCTTGTTCTGTTATTTTAGAAGGTGACACTTGTTATTGGCAAGCCAATAGATTTTGAACACATGCTACAACAACTGAGAAGCAGAAGAGATTCGCCAGTAAGGCCATTTTTAATTTTACTGTGTCAACATTTTACAGCACTGAGAACTGGAGTTGCTAAAAATCTGTAATATGTAAATCACAGTTCCTCAGAAATTACCAAATATTTAACCTGAAAAGTTTTGGCTTAATGTTTAAACAGTTGTTATTTTGTTTTTGCAGAATAGGTTAAGAATTTTCTATTTGGCTGATTCAGTCCCATTTTCATTAGAATAGTTCTGTAGACAGCAGAGATAGTAGCTGTGGCCATATTAAAACTTTTGATCTGTATCATTAACTTCTGATTTGAGATCTTATTGAGAACTGAGCACTGAGTTGTTTACTAGTTTATTTGTCTGATAGTTTTTCTGTGGAGTAAATAATAATTGTCTGAACTCGATGATTTTTCCATGCTTCATTTATTTTTGTTGTTTATTGTCTTAATTTTTTGATTATAAATAAAACTTTCATTTTCAGCTTGTGATGTTAATCCTTACATGTTTGGTGATTTTTGCCAAGTTTGTGATAATTTAGGGGTAATGGTTTGCTTACTTATCTTCTTTGACTGTGATCTTTATTTTTGGCTGAAATGGTAAAATTATCATATCATTTGCTTGTGTACACTCATCTGTGTGCATATTTATTGTGATTGTTAGATGCTGATTCGCAAAGCAATTACTGACCGAATTCAGGATGAGCTGAAACAATTGAGACTGTATACTGAACATATTGATGAAAAGACTTCCACACATAGAAGGAAATAATCTGTAATTTGCTGCCAAGTTTAA
>Ga0126335_1001774_pt1 | contig 12432 bp, 6 predicted proteins | sample OlaspJWI45metaG_FD_108409 | JGI IMG/M metagenome (GOLD analysis project Ga0126335, IMG submission 108409) | Marine gutless worms symbiont microbial communities from Oahu, Hawaii - Olavius sp. 1 OAHU.JWI-45 metaG | ecosystem: Host-associated > Annelida > Digestive system > Unclassified | place...
AATGGACTTTGTGGTAGTCTGAATGAAGTGATTTGTCAGTGTTATTCTTGGTATCGAAGAGGTAAAAATTTTACAAAGTTGTGTAATGAGTATAATATAGTGGGCTCTAGTCCGTTGATTTTTAATGTATTTGCGAAGTTCAGAGCAGTTTGTGAAAGTTGATTATCTCTCATCTCTTGTACAATCTTGGACATTGATCTGTCTGTCTGTCAGTCTGTATTTCTTTATTTTATGTTGTTATATGTCTATCTGAGTGGTGAATAAACGTATATATAATGTTGTAATTAATTCGGTGCATATTTGCCGTTGCTGCACAACCTTAAAGCTATTTCTGGTAAAAGTATAAAGGCAGAGGTATAGGTAGAGGTCACTTGCTGTAGCACCTCTCTATGAGGCAACCTCATCACAGAATCGCTCAGGCATGGCACACGTTGTTGAGGGGTCATACAGTTTACCTGCCACCCACGCGTTTATCCACGAGTGGAATGAACCATACCCATCTTTGTTTACTATTTATTTATTTATTACTATATATATCATAATCACGACAGACGCGTGACACGGCAACACAACAATGACTGTAGGCTAAAAATACACAACACAATAAAAACAATGCATAAGGAATTAATAACAGTCACTGAATATTGCTCTATTAATGAATGTCTTTTTGTGAAGTTAAGATTTAATGAAATTTACGCACAATCCATGACCTAGAGTTCGTAAATTATAACCAAAGGACTTAAGACGGGGGAGAAGATGATGCATTGCATGGTTCCCATAAGTTGCTTTATGAAACAATTTATCATCGTAATCCTGTACGTAAACAATGACGCAGACAAGGTGTTGTGTGTAACCTGTAACCGCCAGGTAGACCCAGGTGCCGTTAGCAGTCGGGTCGTCGGTGCTGCCGATGAAGACAACAGAACACTCGTACCAGCCCTCGTCCGTTAGACGCACGTCGGTGATCTCAAGTGACGCGTCGTCTCCGCTACCCGTCCGGTCTGCAAGCAGTCGCACTCGGCCCTGGTAGTTAGCGTCGATGTGTGCAGGCAGACGGTCCAGCTGGATGTAGATCGGCACCTCGATACCCTGCTTCTGCCACTTTACCATGTACTCAGACGCACCTGGTCGTCGCCGTCTAGCTGGCGGTCGGGCGGTGGCGGTTGGTGGCGGTGGAGGCACGTCGCAGTCCAGGACGACACTTGAGCCGACAACCGAAGTCTTGCGAATTGACCGTCGCTGCAGCAGACGCAACTTGTCTATGCTGCTGTCAGAGAAAGGCAGAGGCAGAGGTCGGACTGCCGCTGAGTCGTCGACTGTCGAAATCGTATCGTTACGCGTCACGTCAGCAGTTACTGGCCACACAGACAATCCATACATTGCATTAATTACAGCTTTATTACTCAGAGCCAAGGAATGACGCCCGCATACCATAACTTGCGTTAAAACTAAAGATGATTAAAACTCTCGTCATGCTGTTCTATGTCTTTTCCTAGAAAATATGAAACGCTTAATCTCGCAAACCGACCATTAGAGATGTGGGTGCAATAAAAAATAACAAAATTACTATGTTTCATATCTACTTCGCCACAAGGCAACATAAAATTAAATTGCGTGTGTGTTCCAATTAAACACAGAAAGCTTTGTTCATCATCATCATCATCATAAACATTTTTAGAGTGGCCTAAAAGATGGTAGTACAAATATAACAAAAAAATAAATAAATATATACATATAACATAAGTACAATATCATCCTCTTATAATGAACAAATTGTAACACACAAGAAATTTTTAGCCCGAGCATATTTACATAGAAATTTATTTGTCATGATATAGCGATTATTGCAAATAAATCACTTACATCCACATAAGAGATTTTGACTGACAACTAGTGTAAAACACGCATAAACTGCAACACTGTTAGTAAATACGCAGCAGACTGCGGACAAGTCAAGGCTGACAAAAGCTATTTACCATGCATCCGATCATTCTATTGTAAACGTGGGCGGTCACTATACTTCAATCAATGAAGTTCTGCAACAGCGCGCCATGCGCCACTCCTCCTGGGTGTTTGACGTCAATCCGACTGTCAGCTCCGCCGTGGTCAGTTATTCGATTATAAGGCTGAATTTAAAGCACTATTGCCAATATAATTAAGCGCCTGGTTCTACTTCTTAGATTTTCATTCCCAGTGCTATAAGTCGGTCTTCTTTTTTACGGAGATAATTTACCGATTATCACAAACAAGTGGCCTATATTGTGTCAGAAAAAAACAAAGCCAACTACTTATTAGCACAGCGTCTTCAAATCGTTTGTTTTCTGCCTTAGTGGCGAAAAACGTGCTTATTAAATATGTTTAGCGATATTTATCGAACATTCTCAGACCTCTCACTCACCCATCTCTCATTTCGTAAGCCTATGGTTCATGCAAAATTTAGACAAGCCGCCCATGGGCAGTGACGCTCAGCTGGCTTAAGTAGGTCAGGGTGATCTATTTTTGGTTTGTGATCACAGTTCGTCAGCAAGTTTTTATGTCTACCGGTTGACATTTCTGATGCCATGATCAACAGATCAACACACTCACATAAACGCGGTCTGGACAGCCTTTGCTATATGATTAGCTGAGCTAAAACATTATCATATCTTAACTCGGTTAGGTCATCTTTACGATACGTGGCAAAATGGACATGTTCTAGCGTGCACAGCTGTCTCTATTTACATAACATGCTTGCAGTGCCAGAGAAAATGTAAGACTTGTGGATCTTTGTCGGAGGAATTTCATATTGCACGAAATGCCGAAGTCGAGGCTGTGCGTTATTGAGGTGGTCGGGCGGCCGAGGTGGCGGGTGGTCTAAACCGTATATAGCGGGCACTTACGAGAAGAATTGCGTTGCATTATTCAACCTCGTTCGCGAACGTAATGTAGCGGTATCGTTGGCGAATTCCTTTTCTGTATCATACGCTTGCGAAATATGGTTAATATATGCCGCGAGACATTATTTCTTGGAGTTATACAGTTGGTGGACTGACGAGTCCAACTGCTACCTCATAGTGACGGAAATAAGATGGCCTACGTAAAAAGGTTCGGTACTTGTTATAACGCTCCTTGGTAAGGGAATCTCACTGGAGAAGCGCTTAGGCATGATAACGTTGTCACCTCTAAGGTGGATTGACGTTAAAAAATTAAAACCATAGGCTTCAAGTACGCGTGTTTGCAGTTGTTTAATTGATTTGCATTTCTGAGATCCACTGACCACATTAGAGCCTAAAATTTGCAGTCTTTACTTTTGAGACCTGAGGCCGTAGTTCTTCTGGAGACTAGCACATCGGGTTGATCATTTCTTCCTCGTTTCAATGTTGGATGCGTTAAAGCAGATATTTTCTCGTCTAGCGTCCATCGATTCGATATTTCTCTAGCGCAATACTATAAATATGTACATACTGTCAAATTATAGCTACAGATAAGTCGGTTTCTGCTAGTCTGATTGGCTATATTCATATAATACACACAACCGACAGCTGCATATTTCTTCGAAGTAATGCAAGCTGTTTGGGAGAGGCATGTGCGTGCGAACTAGAACGTCTGACGACTTTGTCGGAATGAGAAAAGACCGCACCGAGCGGAAATGACGTCACGAAACGACAACGGCGACGCGACGGCAGAGGCCATTAAGTGACACAGAGTCGACGTACTGTTCAGTACCATACATACAGCACTGACTGTCGGTCGCCGCTGCCACTGTCGAAGAATCAAATTACGCGAAGGACAAGTGGAGCGACGCTACACGCACCACTCGGCGACGTATGTCGACTGATAAAGTAGCAGTAGCAGTAGTGGTAGTGGCAGTAACTAGAAGAAGTCAAAGCTGAGGCAGGCAATCGGTGACGACCTCAACTGACTGAAAAGTAAACAAATCAATGAAAACAGGTCATCACGTCGTCCAGTTCTGATTATCACGTCGCAAGGTTTCTCCGCATTTAGCACAGTAGGATAGCTGGTTAGGATATCTAATAGCCGGTGAAAATGTGTCTTGTGTATGTTTCTGTCTGTCAACCAGAATGACACAAAATTAACCATAACCAATAGGTATAGAAACTTATGATCTTATACGCATAGACGTACTGATTAACTGTGATCTACTTGTCTAAATTTTTCCGGTCTCTTGTTCGTTACAGTCGCTTCTAGCTTAGTTCGCTTTATTCAGTCTATAGACATTCGTCGGGTGGCGTCATCGGTATTTCGCCAGCTGAGCTTCTTATTTTATTTCAGTCTACTTATGCTAAATCGCTAACGTGTGGATTGTTGTAATTCAGTTTCTCGCGGCACAACACACCAACTTTTGTTAATCTTAGCTAGTTAATCTTAGTTAGGCCTATTGCCCTCAGTAAGATGCACGTTCAATCAATGAGCAGACACTAAATGCGGCTGTTTCTGCAACTTAAGATTATCTTTATACATCGTCGCTGGGATTTTTCAATTCTGGCCTTTAACGGTTGAATTCTGAGGCTTATAATGACTGTCTACTTATTGTGGCAGGTTAAAGTACCAAGTCAAGTTTGATTTGAAAACGCCACAACCCATTGCGTCGGGTCTGGGTAGCCTGACTAACTAACAAAGATCTCTTTTGAGATTATGAGCCAAAACAATACGACCAGATGGAAACGATGTGTTGACCTTGTCGTCTTGAGTTATGACTTCTTAATAAACTACTTTTGCATGCATTTCACTAATCAATGCAATTCCGGCCTGTGTAATTCAACATTTCCGAAATATAAAGGTTTCCTTCTTTACTGTTCTTGTTTACACTTCAATTTACAGTATCTAATCATTACGAAAATTAAATACGTTGATCTACCTGTATTTTGGGTATTAATTCTCTGCCGTTAAATGACAGTACGTTATGCACTTCGTACTGCGTCGCATCGAGTCGTATTCTACAGTAGGATGAGCGAGCGACATCAAGCAGGCAGCTGTAGAAATAGTTTTAACCAGACAGTATGATTGAATGATTGGTCACATGTGTGGTCTAGGGGAGACCTACCGCGGCTCACGGATTTTGTACGTGATCGGAGTGTCGTGTCGCCTCGTCGCTAGTTTACGGGTATAGCCGAGCTGAGGCAGCTGGACGCCAGCGTTCATTGTCGACTGAGACCTGCATCCCGGGTCTATCCGCCAGTGGAAGGGAAAGAAGAAGCTCTGATTGATTGTGGCCGGCGCGAGCCCCGCCCGACGACGGTCCCGTTCTTAATGTCCCCGTGCAGCAGCAGCAGTAAGAGGCCGCACGAAATTGGCACGGGTCTACTTTTAAATTATTCATGAGAAATTTCACTTTCATAATCACGGCATTACCGTCGGGATACGGGGGTTGCTGTAACTAAAGAGAATGTTTATCATATATAAACTCGCTGCAGCCTGCAAACTGCATGATAAGGCCACTGCTTGTTCAAACCACAGACAAATGACTGCATTGGCACTGACAACAAAGTTCACAATAGCGAAAAGAGAATGCACAATACAAAAAAACTGTCATTAAGACAAAAATATCGGTCCTATAGTTAAGAAAAATAAGGACAAAAACTACTGTAAAATGCCTATAAGAAATGTTACAATAAGTATTAGCAGTACTGTAGGCCTACCGGTACAAAATACATCACGAAATAGTTCTAATTAGCCTATTTTTTTCTGGAGTCCATAACAACTTATATGTTACTAATTTAAATCGTCAAAGGCTTCTCGCTATATACTTGACGGCGTAAAAGTGATCGTACAAATCGTCGTATGCAAAGAAGAACAGTACAAAACAAGACAATAACAAAACATGTCGCGTATAAACAGACATAATATATTGAATAAATTCATCGGTTGAAGCAAAAAACGTTAGATTGCAAATTAGTCGCTAAAACGACCGCAAATAATTACTCACAATTCAATGACTTTTCAGCAGCAACTGCTGCCTCTGTTGCTGCCTCTGTCTAACTGACTGAGCGCCTACCAGCTGAGTGGCGTCTATGACAACTTAGACAACGCGAAGAGCCGAAGTCAGTTTGACAAAGGCAACAGTCTCCCATTTTGAGCATTTCCTGGTCGAAACTTCGGAGCTATTATCTCACAAACTTAGCTCGCTACGCGGTATCGGTTACTACTGAAATCAAACATTCAGACTTCGCCATCAAAGTTCAACCGAAAGCACACCATATCGGCATCCAACCAGCTATCGTTTTGTCTAATTAAGGGCGATAACTTGTACTTATAAGAAAAGTGAGTATCGTTAGACTGATTATAGTGGCGGTTGTACTGTTAAATTAAGTGCGGCTATGACAGACGCAATAATTCGCTGCTGCAGTGTGACTGTGTGACTCCGGCAAGTTACTAGTGAAGACGCTGCGACGTGCAGTAATTTATAAAATATTTATTCACCGTCCGACAGACAATGAATCAGCGGACGCAATCATGTCTTGCCGAATGCTCGCAGATATATTTCATATCATCGCCGGCCGCCGTGATCCTATATACGAGGTCTGTTAGCTCGTCAGCTCACTTGGACACCGGCCACTATGACCGTTCTGCGTCTGTCAACGGCCATGCGCCACGTCGGTCGCTTATGACGCCGGCCAGTGTCGATACATCACGTGCAGCAGCGAGTCGCGCAGACCGAACCATTCATAAAGCGGCGGCGACGACGGAGACGGCGGATGCGGTGTCTGCACGGCTGCTCGGCTGCAGCGCATCTACAACATCCATTACTGACTGCCGTCTGACTTCTTAGCAGCAAGCGAGCAACCAGCTCGCCAGCATCGCCGGCCTTTTGTAATTAGCTTTCGCCGCCGGACGATGACCGATCGTTAGGCAGCAGCGGCAGCAGCAACGGTAGCAGCAGCAGCATCAACGACGACCACATCGCCAGACTGACGTCATCAATCACCGGGCACCAGCTAATGGATTTCTCGCAACTTGTTGCGCCGGGAATCAACCAATCCACCGGACACGCTACTCAGCGCTTCGTCACCAAACGATTCTTTCAATCTGCACGCGCACACACGTCGCATTGCCGCCCGCCTCGTTGACCATCATACTAATTAACAACCGTCGTTTGTCGATCGACAGTCATTCTCGATTTGTAGGCTGATTGTACGACTAACTACTACTGCTGACTACTAAGTTCTTAATCGTGATCTACTAAATTTCACCGGCTATGTGACACAAAAGCTCTATTCACTGTCAACGTAACCTCACAGCTGATGCTGCCAGTTATTAATAGTTTTCCGGTACGGCACTATGATATCAACGCAAAGCAGTCTGACAGTAGTCGTAACTGAAAGGTGGTGGATACAATACGCACGCACAGCCAATGCATTCCAACCAATTTTGAGTGAGTTGCTAAACTATGGATACTATGTGCTCAGGTCGTCTCAACTTCCTACTCTCAACAAGACAGGAAATTAACAGCACATGTGCATTTAAAGGCGCAGAACTTGTTATAGCGCTTCTTGCTGGGAAACCCACCTCAGAAGCGATGAGTTATGGCACGCGTTGTAATGGATCTCATAGTTTTACCTGCACACCCACGTATGAACCATGCCTATGCCTTCCCAGCCGAAGCTAGTCCTCATTTTGCTGACCCCGAGTGAACCTAGTTGGCTAGTTACATTCCTAGATGTTGATCAGGCCAACGAACTTAACCGCTACATCGTACAATGCGCAGCGCTATCAGTGGCTCATGTCAATCAACTGCCGGGTAGCAGATTGTAAAGCGCAGATAATCACGTGTCATAACTCGTGTAAACATCATTAGTCATTTTATTCGTGTTTCAGGTAAAGGATGTTAATGGTGTCCCTCGCATCTGTGTGTGTGTTTGTCTTTTCTGTCTGTAACTTTTTAAACGTCTTCACCTATAAACTTTATTTTTCAGTGCGCAAACAAAATATTCTAGAATGCTGCATTGTGACGAGCTGAGCACATAGTATCCATAGTTTAGCAAATATTCTTGAAATCGAGTTTAAGTATCAAGGTGTGGGTTCAAGGTCGAGGTCATAAGAGCAATATATTTGGAAACCACTGAGAAAAAGAAACGTGAAAATACAACGATGAACCAGTTCTCGGTACACAATGTACAGTGTGTCTGAGTAAAAGTAAACCAGTGTATACATTTTTATTATTCCAGCAAACAACGTCGGATTTTAACCAAATTCTACAAGAACAGTGTAACATCTAATGGCAAACAAATCACCAAATTTCAGTAAAATACTGTCAACGTCTGCCATATTACAGCAAGTTCATCGAGCTCACCCGAAAACATGAAGTGTCCACCATTGGCAACGTGTAATATGGGGTGTCAACTTTAGTACAAACGCTTAGACTGTAAAGTGCAAATGTCAAACATATTTAAAGTCTGTGTTCAAAATGTTCTCCACGTGCTCAAATGCAAGCTTAAAAACGTGGCCGTCACTGCCTGACTGCTTCATCGATGATCTGTTGATCATCTGATTGAAATGTTCTCACTCTTTGATCAGACGCGACTTCAGCTGGACGACGTCATGAATCCAGTTGCGGTACACACTCTCATGCAGCTTCCCCCAGATCCGGTAGTCTATTGGGCTGAGGTCAGGACTGTTGGCTGGCCAGAGAGTTGGAGCGATGAAGCCTGGTGTTTAGGTCACTTCCGGATTAGTGACTGCACTAACTAACGTGAAATAAACTGACATATTTTGTCGTCGATATTTGAAGACCGTATTGCTGATGGGGGGGGGGGGTAAATACCCTCAGCCCACTTTCGTCACCATAACTCTGGAACTGCCAAAGATCAAGCAATGCTCTTTCGTGACTTTTTCTAAATAAGGATGGGCTACAACATGCTATGCTCATCGATGGTACACCACCTACCAAAAATCGAATATGGTGGCGCAAATGCCGGAAGTATGCAAGCCGTTTGTTGTCATTTGTGGCTCACATCATATCTCGAGTTCCAGGGCACGTAGTAACAAAATTCTAACGGTAATGCCCATATTTTTGATGTCGCCCGGTTCAACGACCTTGTCGCCAACACAGCCGATAGTCGCATTATATCGGAAATAGATATAGCGGTCGCCCAAACCGGAAGTAACACTATCTCAGCAAACAGGGGTTGGAATTTTGTTTCTAGCTGTTCTATGTGCTGAGATAGTGTTACTTCCGCATTGGGCGGCCGCCATATCTATTTCCGTATCACGCGACTTCCGGTGATATCATCGACAACACCATTGAACAGGCGGACCTCGAAAACATGGGTGTAGCCGTTGAAATTTTGTCCGTAGGTGTCCTTAAACTCGAGATAACCCTGGAGGGTATTTTACCCCTCCCCCCATTAGCATAATGTGTATGTAAAAATACATTAGCAATATGAGAGTTAATAACTCCACTGTTAATAAACTTTTTTCTAAGGAAATTTTGCAGTTCTTCAAAGACATATTCAGAATCCTGTGCACATAATTTTGTTAAGATGCGTTGAAATTTGACAATTCTATCAAATATCGTATGTGGTTTACTTTTCTCCCGGACACAGTGTAGTTTCACGATGCAGCGTGTAGAACAGCTCTTAGTGAAGTTGTCCCCGAAATGATCCATAATATGTCGAGTGGGACGTTAACTAAATAGCTATTAAGAAAATTAACGTTAAGCGTCTACTCAATCACTTACTTAGTGGTGTTTTTGTTTTTTTTTATACGTTGTTAGATTTGCTGTGAAAATGTAGGCTTTTAAAAGCTTGACATCTGAATAGCGCAAGACAAGCGTGTATCAAACGTTTTGAACAGGAAACCGGCCAGCAGCACCGTGCTTCTCTGCAGTGAGAATTCTTCTTCGCCAGCAATCGCCAACTTGTTCATCCGACCCGGAAATCTGCTGTGCTGTCGCACGTGGCCGCCGGTCGGTCAGTCGACGCTCAGATCAATCGTCGACTGGCGCCCGACGTGCAGACGAGACGTCGCGAGGAAGAAATCCGCGATCAATTTCAACGATGATTTCACGTCGATATTCCGCTATCGGTTATCGGCGGTCGCTCGGTCAGTCCTGATGCCCGCCTCTGGGAATGGGACGTCAGTGATCGCTGCCTTTCCGAGACAGCCAGCCCCCATGGCACGGCACGTGACTATAACACCGCTATATGCATACCGAACAGTGTAAACAAACGACTATAATATTCCGTTTCGTGAAATTCGCCTTTCATGCTCATACATGCTCTCATCGCCCGTTTCCAGCTCTTCTATGATCTCATTCTATTCGTTATCGTATTAGTCATTTAGTCCATTTTTGAATATATCACACAGTTTACGCAATCAAAGTAAGTTGAACGTATGAAACGACATGTCAAGTTGATATGTCGCCTGTAATTATTTAAAGCCAGCACGCGATCTCGACATAGGCCAAATATATACGTCAAATTCTTTTTTTTCCTGTTCAAAATTTCACGCGACGCTAGTTGACCAAGACTATACACTGTAAGAGGCAACATAAATAAGGGACTAGTGACCGAAACTATATCATGCGCATGCTGTACAAGAACTGTTTTAATCTCCAAAATTAATATAGCTTTGCAGTTGACAAAGTTGTGATTAAAGAAAGTTACTACTAGTTTCATAACTGTATATAAACATTATGAGATAGATGACTTCAACACAAAATTCAAGTAGTTTAAAACTTCAAAGATCGCTTGTAACCTTCGAGTACAAAATGTTCAGATCTGTACAATGTCATTTTTTGTTGCGGCTGAAAGAAGACACAGTTTCGAATATATTCTGTATGTTACGTACAGGAATATGCAAGAATATCCTTTGCAATTAGCAGTCTACTGTTACGATATTCTACCGCAGAGAGAGCGTTTGCGATGAAGAGATTTGCTGGTGCCGTCGTTTGCCTATAATTATGTCCAAAGGACAAACAGGAAAACGCTGGCGGCTGAGAATTTACCTGAGCAATCTCAGCAGAAATATTGTTATCGCGTAATTATTATTATAATTAACGTCGTCTGTGACATCGTTCTTGTTTCGCGACTGTACTGCGACTCAGAATTAACGCTTAATATGCCACAAAAACACACATGCATGTACATACATGGACTGCGCTGTAGAATACGACAAGTTGCAACATCATCAGTGGATGCGTTTGTCCGAAAGAGCCTGGTTTTGGAAGTGCAGACCTCAGAACAGACAGCAAAATCCGTGCTTGATAGTACAGACTGCTTGAGAGCTGCTTCGTTTTCAGAACTGCAACACGACTTGCTTCAAACTTAGCAATGGCTTTTTGATAATGGGAACACCAGGAATTGCGTCTATAGTGGTTCTTCAGGCAATGCCTTCGGCTGGAAGCCACACTTCTTAAGATTCTCGTTGAGGCTGTCTTTATAACGTTTTGGGTCCACATGACAACCGCTTGCCAACTGCCGACAGCCCATAGAAGATCTGCTTTGGGATGCGGTCATTTGGCACTGGAGCATAATAGGCTATGTGAAAACTGGTACAACTTGCGAACTAAGCAACATACGCGCCCATACATGATCCAGCCCATACAGCCAAATGAGCCAACGTATTATGAGTTCATTCAGCGCGGTGATCAGGGTGTGGGACTCATTCTAAGACGTCATGAACCCCCCCCCCCCGTTGTACACACGTACTCTCATGCAGACAGACAGACATCAAATGCATACCTTCTTAATAGCTATTTAGTTCTAAGTCCAACCTTTCCAGAGTGACTGCATTGACACAGAAGTGCGGGCATACATGCCGCTTGCCCCGTTCGGCTGTGAACGGGATTCATGACGTCTTGATTGTGAGTCGCGTACCTTGATCATTGCGCTGACTGAAACTCGTAATACATCATTTTTTCTGGCAATGCAGCAAATTCATCTGTGGTTGTGACAGCGCTAGCCCTTAGTAATCCGGAGCTCGATCTAATTAATCGACTCGATACCGTCCAATTGTAAGTCTCGTGGCCGACTTAATCTTGGTAAGGCAATGATGGATCTGTCCGTTATTTGTTCGATGACACGACTTAACGAGAGTAATTACTGGACATCAAAGAACGCTGTCGTTTCACTCTTAGCATTACAAAAGCGTTTACCATTGATCGAAGACTGGGTGCAGCTTTTATGTAATCGAATTTATTCGCCAGTAAACACGACAGACAGACTATGTATATGTACAAAAGGAGGTAAAGTTACTGTCTCCGTATTTATTGGTTATAGTTTTTCTGCTAGCAGAATTACTGGAAAACGCATTCAGCCTCGTAGTTTTGTTTTATCATTCATGCATTGCTCTAGTCTGAATATGTTGTACATTATGTTTCGGAACCAAATGTAATTCTGGCTATGTTGATGACAATTTTTTGAATGAATTTAATCAAGGCCTTGGAATAGGGAATCCGATATGATAGGCATCCATATATGCGTTTAGTTTGCA
>Ga0126335_1001775_pt1 | contig 12430 bp, 6 predicted proteins | sample OlaspJWI45metaG_FD_108409 | JGI IMG/M metagenome (GOLD analysis project Ga0126335, IMG submission 108409) | Marine gutless worms symbiont microbial communities from Oahu, Hawaii - Olavius sp. 1 OAHU.JWI-45 metaG | ecosystem: Host-associated > Annelida > Digestive system > Unclassified | place...
TAATGCATGAGGCTAAGCCAATCCTCCTGAGAATTTCTGGTGTACAGTAAGTAACCCGATGAATCAACATCACTGCCGAGATATGTAAGCCTATTGACCGCTTCCAATTGATGTCCTGATATGATACAGGAAGGTGGTGAAGGTCCGGAGGCAACATTTTGAATTTTAGTTTTTGCCTAGGATGTGCGGAGGCCCATCGTGTTCGCCGCTGTATCAAATGATTCAAGGATGGACGTCCACTGAGCGTTGTCCTCAGCGAACAGGACCGCATTATCTGCATACTCAATGTCTGTGAACAGGGACTGTCCGACGCTGACACCTGCCTCGTCTGCACACATGGACATGATCCAATCAATGGCAATGCGGAACAGGACAGGCGCCAGTGCACAGCCCTGTCGGACCCCTGAAGATATAGGTAACGAGGCCGTACAACTCCTGCCAACTCAGACCGTACGCATGACTTTGTTGCATCGTGCAGGTCCTTGATGAGACTGATTAGGAATGGCGGCACATGCTTAGCCCGAATAGCTTTCCATAATGCTGCCGGTCCACGAAATCAAACGCAGCCTTTATGTCCACGTAGGCCACATGCAGATCGAGGCTTTGAAAATTTTCTGTACAACTCTTAGACAGAAGCCGCAGAGCAAGAATAGCATCCGCCGTTGAGCGACAAGCTGTGAATCCACACTGCTGTGGACGTTGTTGTCGATGTAGCAGTGGTTGTAGTCTCCCGAGAATAACATGAGCAAACACTGCCTGGTGCAGACAACAGAGATATAGGTCTGTAGCTGGCACAGTTTGATTTGGAGACCCTTTGCCCTTTGTACAGAGAAACGAACATAGCATCCCTCCAGTCGGCTTACGTAGCCTAATGTTTTGCAGTTGCTGGTTGATGTTTATTTATTTTGGTGTTTCATTTGCACGTTAAAAACTGGCAATAGTGATGAATAATCATTGCTTACGTGACGTTTACTGGACATTATTTACAAGTTTTCATACGCTACGTTTGATAAGGAATTCAAGTCGCTTTGTTCCAAATTTATTCAGGAATATGTGTGCTAAAATACAAAAAAAATATTCAATGTACCGTACACAGTTTTGGCAAAGTTATTGCAAAAACAAAACGGTGCAGTTTTTTGGGACACAATGTAGTAATAAGTGCAACAAGTACCGGCTACCGTGATGGTATACACGATCATGTTTTATTGTGTAATTATATATTCTTTGACGGTTAATTTCCTGTAATATCGCTCTGTGTAAATACAACGAAAATGTATGCATATTTGTCGCCATTCTCTCTCAGATGTATTCAGTCGTTGACATCTACGAATATGCTACAGAATCCTGGAGTGCTGTATGCACTGACAGTTCAGACTGTTCCAGGTGTGAAGTTTAGTTGGTTGGCAACTGGTCCGCTGTTATCTCGGGCAGTTATATGAGAAATGAAGTGGCTACGAATACTGGTGGACGTAATGGCACTACTAGGGAAGTTCACCACGTGGTGATAATAAACTGTACCACAACGCTAAGCCTAACCCTAAAATTGAACCATATCCTAACCCTAACCTAAACCCTAACCCTGAACAATTGCGCTAAAACTGTCCCTAAAATGCGGGCCCCGGGTGTGACAGCGGGTAAAATGCGGGCGTCGCCGTGCGGGGGTGGGTATATTGCGAACGGGTTTATGCTGAAGTGTTATGGAATCTTTTACTGGATGGACAAGATGGCTAAGCCTACGTCGCCGTATTTTATGAATTTTGTATTGTTTTTGTGTGTTTTATATTTAATATTTTCTGTTTTAGGATACTCTTAACTCTTAACTTTTTTCTCCTGTGGGCTTTCACTTAGGTTATTTAATTCAGCTGGCAATCATGTACAAAATTCCTGAATGAAAAGAACAAATTCTCTGTAGGCCTATATTGTCTACAATACAAAGTTTAAAAAGCTGCTGTAAACTAGGTTATCAATATAGACAGTAGACAGCATAATGACAGAAATGTTTATCATCTAAAACATAAAGCCATTACTACCTTATGCAATGCAATTCAGTCAAAAATGTGTAAAACGTAACTACTAAAATACGAAACAGTAATTACTTAAAATGTCAGTACATGGCCTATATTGTATGTTACCAATAAACGAAAGGCACAAATTCTCTATAGGCTTATATGAGTACATGACTCCCCATTTTTGACCCTTGTTCAAGGAGTTGAGTCAGGTTTTATAAATAAACAACAGATTGGATGCATTTTGAGCAGGAAAATGATCAAAAATGTGCTTTGAGCTGGGGTTCTACACCCCGTACCCTCAGCACTCACGAGGCTGGATTAAAGATGCCTTACTTCTAAAAGGAATGGAGGGGTGGGGATGGAAAGAGGCTGAGAAAGAAGAAAGTAGAAAAGTGCTTAATTATCAACAGCTGCTCGTTGAGCGAAGGCCTACCTTGAGCAGTTAAGAAGTCACCGAAAGGCTCTTGCTTGTTACATCAAAATACTTTGAGTAGCTACCAATGCGCTCGGTGTCGAGAGAGCACAAGTGATGCATGTGGACTGATTGTCCATGTTTATTGCTACCCGCCGACGTCTACGTAGGCCTATCTTGAACTGTAAAGAAGTCTGCAAAGGGTCTGCTTGTGTATTATGCCAACATCAAAGTATACTTTTGAGTAGCTAACTAGACATGAGTGAGTGAGCAGTTTCTTAATGGCACATCAGCACACAGAAGGCCATTTCAGTGCCTAGACATGAGCAGGCCTACATCGCTACCAAGTTTTGCTGGCAAAGGTCACTGATTTCAAAGACGCTGTTCACGCAGCACTCATTGTCCTCACGCGATGGTGTGACTGCATTGTCAGCTACACTGCAGGTGGGTAAAATGCGGGTGGTGCCCCGCACTTTTTCCCGCATATTACCCATTGTCATAAGCCGCAGCCCCACATTTTACTTGTAACCACTACCCAGGCTTGTTAATATTGATTTATTGAGTATCGCTGATTCTTTATCGCCGATACTTTTTGAGTATCGATAGTTATCGGTGATAATTTTTTTAAAACTTAGTGATAGTGTCAGGTCGGTGATCTGACAGTAAGTAAGCCAATAATTGATAGAACCAGATGGCGGCAGCAATCTGAAGCCAAGGTATCCCATAAATTGATAGGGTCAGATCAGCGATGTCAGTGTCATAGCATTAAGTCTTTTGTATCATTATGTACATTTTGTACCTGATAGATCTATAACACCGAGTGAGTATCGGCCTACTTTGATGAGAACAACTTGGACATAGAAGCTGGTAAAGTAGAATAAGTGCCACGAAAACAAAATTAATGCAGACCTACGGTGGACAAGTAACAGCTAATCGGCTAAATCACTGTTGATGTTGGCGGACCTAAATTTGATAATGTGGTTTAGTTCACCTACCTCGACAGTATATATTGACATGCAATAATGATGTAAAAGCAGAGGATAATTGCCAAATTTGCAAGGCGGCATATGGGACATCACAGATACTTCTTTTGGCTTGATATATCGATAAAAAATTGTCGATACTTTTGGGCAACGTACGAACTTCGTTAAGTGGATCACTAATATCCAGTTGCTTTGAACAAGGTGTCATCCGCCTCTATGCGGGATGACGGGTTACATTGTAGGAGCGCAAGACCCTATTCGTTGGACATTTTAATAGGAGCTCCGACATCTGTGTAAGTGATGCTATCACATCCCATCATAAGGGTTAGCCTGGCCTACACGTGCAGTGCACAATAGCTGGCACCAGCATCTGTCAGCCAACCAGCGATATTTTTATTCGCTGGTTGTGGGTGGCCACTGGCTTTGACTTGTACTTTATTATGCGACTCATGCAGTCTTGATTCTTTGCATTGCAAAGTTACATACAATGTAGTATTTTGTGTTAGTAGACTGAAGGATATTATTGAGTTTATAAAGATGACAGAGTGGTTTCATTTTTTTTGTATAGGCTAGGTTCAAGTTTGTAATAAACTATGCGTATTTTACTATTTTATTATTCTTTGTTGTGTTTGACAGCCACCAAAAACGCCGAGGAACGAAATAGGCAAAGGCTATGGGGGCAGAATACTGCTGCAGAAAGTATCCATGAAAGTATCGCCGATAACTTTTGCAAGTATCGTTAACAAGCCAGCTGTAAACATAGCATTTCTTTTCTATGTAACGAATTTCTCCAGGAGAGCCAACATGGTTTGGGTTCCGTCATTGGCTGCAAGGGTCCCGGGCACCCGGGAATACGGAAATGCATGGCGGGACGTAGACGTGCACTCATCAAATGTCACACTAAATCTGCGCCCCTGCTTTTTAAGAGTTGCCATTTCTGCCATCATGAAAGAACGGACCCTTTCTCCCTCCTCCATCACCAGCTCCTTGACATGGTTTGCAGAAGTCGGTAAGTTTCCGAAACCCAACGCCACCAGTCCTCTTCTCAAGTCTGACAATGTAGCCCCCAACAGTTCTCAGTTTCGTTTTGCAGAGTTTGCATTCTGCTGACTGTCCACCTTTCTCTCTAAGAAAATGCTGCCAGACACCCTCGTTTTATACTCAACAAAGTCCGCCATCATTAGACAACAGATACTTAGAAACAGTAACTTCGGACTACGGGCTCACCGGCCCATGGGCTGAGCAGGGTCAGCCGAACTGGACACTAGTGTAGTGTGCATGACTGCAGGTAGCTGAGGCGAGTGCTCAGTCACTCACTGCTGCCTGCTGCTGCAGTATCAGCCATCCCCATCACTGTAATAGCCCCTCTCCCCATCCTTTGCCTAATCGTGACAGCGTCCAGCAGTGACTCATCAATCAAGCGTTGAACTGGCATCTCACAAACAAGCGGCTACGATGCTGAATGACAGCAATGCCGTCAGCTGCACGGTTCCCGTTTTCGCCGGGAACGAGGCGCTTCTATTCCCGGGAATTCGGGAACGGATAATGACCGGGATTCCCAGCATAATACTATGTAGTTAATATTTGCTAGATGGCACGTTTGGCGTGTACATTCATTTTTTAAAATTATTATTCGGTATTATACAACTGTGTACATTTTTTCATTGAAATACTTCCAATGCTAAGTTTTGCAACCTTTCGCGATGTTCTTGTGAACTTCGTATAAAACATACAGTTGAGACATGGAACACAGCTTTAATAGTGAAATCTATAGTGTTAGTAGTGGTGAGGCGGATGGCCTACGGTGCTCGCTCATGGGCCCTGCATCATCGCACACTGGGGAGCAAGTCAGGCAACACATTGAATATGTATTCGTAGCCATTGCCTGTGAGAACTGAGAAATGCTAACAAACAAGTTGTCCATACAAGGGACACATCCCAAGTCATTCCAAGGGAAACAGTGTAGGACTATGTGAATGAAAGGGGCATAAACCTGTTAATCATTCGTCAAAGTTATTAACCTTGTGAGCTGTTATGGTACCACAGTTATTCACTATGTTAGCCACAGTTTGTTAACATCTAGGCTGCTGTAAATTTTCAGTTTTGCATTAGCTGGGAAGAAAATGATAAAATAAATATGTGTTATGTTATTTTGTGTTCACACGTTGCGTTGGTGCTTTAGGTTCATTTGTACCACAGCGCAGAATTCGTGGTGTGCAGAGTAAAATTATGCACAAAGATATTATTGACAGTTACCGTTTGAAGAAGCGCAAAGAACTACAGCAAAGCTTGCCTGCTGTCAAAGATGTTGATATGGTAGATACTGCATCGGTTTCTTGATAACTTTAATAAGAAGTATGAGGTAGAATTTGTTTTTGTTACCTGAATTGTTAATTTAATTGCCATAGTAAATTGTGATGATGATGATGATCTGTAACAATACTCATTCACATATGCATGCTTTGATTGATTGATTGGTACATTGCAATTCACCTTGCCTTTGTTCATTGCAGCCAGTTGCAGAAATGGAAGATCCGTATGCAGATGAAGCTCCGAGGTGTATATTATGTAAACAGAATGTTGACTTAGACTACAAGGTATATGTCAGATTATCTAAAGTGTTAGCATTTTTTTTAAATGGATTTATTTATTTAAATGAATTTTTAAATAAGGTTTTTACAATATCGCATGCAGGAGTATCTGTTGCATCCACAGTATCAAGGTAATTCACTGATCAGCAGAAGTCATTTAAAGCTATTTCTTGACTCCTGGTCTGGTTTTATAATGGAGTCTTCTGTGACTCCAGCTAAGTGGTGGCAATCTTTCATCTTGCAGCTGCTAACACCAGTTTCATCATCATGTTGTGTAAAACATGTTTTAGTCAACTGGTCCAGCAACTGGCAAAGCATAAAAATTGGCCTTTTAATTTACTGACTGTGAAACTGTAATAAGCAGATGGTTGCTTTACTTTTAGTGTAACCCAAAAATGCACTTTCAGCATTACAATCAGTCAGTTAGTGTAAGATTTGTCTGTAACTACTGAAATCTGTTTTACATACTTAAAAGAAGTTGAAACTCCTTGTTGATAGTTGTTATGCTTTATATTTTTGTATACAAATTAGTCAGAAATAAGGAAATATTTGTGATTAAAATCAAGTGAAAAAGTCATTTGGTCACTGATTTAGATCGGCCAACAGTGGCCAGGTGGCACTGACTGTGGATGTTATGTTACCTACAAATCAAGATTGTTCATGAAAGTCAGTTTAGTGATCATAACAGAAGCCCAGTCAGCACACTTAGACAGTCTACTTAGTCACTAGGCGTCAGTATGTACTGTTGTCATGTATTATGTTTTTGTAATTTTCTGCTTCTGTTTGGATTTGCAATTTTCATTGTGCTCAGTTAATCCTCAGAATTGATTGTTCATGTTCAGTCAGAATGTTTCCAGTATACAAATAACTAACAGTGTTAATTAATCAGTACTAAAATTAGTCTTTGCATTGTGCCATTTGAGATTAATTTATAATATTTTGTAATTTGGTTTTGACAGAATACTCAGTTACTGAGTCAGTTTGTTTCACCATACACTGGCAGGATCTATGGACGAAACATAACTGGTCTTTGTCTCTTTATGCAACGATACGTGGCAGGACTCATCAAGCGGGCCCGTTTCTTCGGTGTGTAATAACAACAATAAAATAGTAGTAGCAGGGTAGTAGTAGCAGTGTTCATATCATAGGCCAAGCAGCTGATCGATATATTGTGGTATTTCGTATCAAAATATTGTACGATATCTACAGTAACAGAACAGAGTGCCCAGGCATTGTGGTGCGGCATTGTTCTCGATTCTTAGAATGCATATTGTGCAAGTGTGGGGCGGCTTGTGTGGCTAGTAAAGTGTCAACAGTTATCATGAGTCATGAAGCTATTGCCTACTAGTCATGTCTGGAAAGTTTGGTATTGGCAGAGAACCACCTTTGTGTTTGCTATAGCATCATAGAAAAACAGCGTGCACTGCTCTGCCGCACAAGTTCGACAACATAGTTTCTTATGGTCTTCACTGATAATTAAAGTTGTTTAAAACTTTTTGTATGTCCACACAATGCAAGATTCTTATTGTCTTGTTAACAATGGTCTGTTCAAAGTCAGCCTGTTCTGTCAACAGTCGCTGCTTCTGGACCATGTTACATACTGGCTTTTTGTATACTCCTGCATGTAGCCCCTCGTCCCCGAAATGACCTATAAAGTGTCGAGTGGGACGTTAAACCTCTGCTCACTTACTCACTCACACATGTAGCCCCAAGTCTCAAACTCAACTGTGTTAAGGTGCGCACTGACTGATATCCACAAATCCAGTGAAATGTTTCTGTTTCTTGATGCAGGAAGTCGACTGTCAAATGCAAAATGTTGTTTTAATTAAAATTGCACACATCAAGTGATATTGATATTAGAACATTTTGATGAAGTTATGTTAAAAAATGAAACCCGATTGCCGAACTTGCGTGGTAGACTGGTGCCCTATTTTGCAACGATGCTATGGTTGCTACAGCAACTACGCAGGTGGTTCTTGGCCTATACCAAACTGTTAGCCAAGACTAGTAGGTCATAGCTTCTTGATCTTCTCTGCCAAAAATAATCCACAGCCTTCTTGTTTTGGCAAAGTTATGCCAAAAAAATCATAGGGGTCTGTTTTTTGAGATACGGTGTATAATTACTGTCTGGAGTAGACAATGCATGCTTTTACAAAACAAGTTTGTGCTGTGTGTTGCTTTTTTGTAGGTTTCATGCCCTATGAACACAAAGATCTACGCTTTGTACGAGATCCAAGACTGTTTGACCCTTTTCAGCGCAAATAATGGACACATAGAGACATTTGCAAGTCAATAATGTCCTGATCACAGATTGCTTAAGTAACATTGATAAATTGTGGTTCATTGACAATTGTCGGCTGGAACTGTGCTCAGACTATCGGCTTCTTCACGCAGTGCTTCGGCTTTCTCAGCCAGAATCATCTGCATAACAAAATTGCCAAATAGCTGGCTGATTACTTTAATTAAAGACTGCTGAGCTGAGTTGAGCTCAGTAGTTTTGAGTGCCACTCGACACATAACAGGTCATTTCCGGAATGAGTCTTTCCAGGGGATTGGTTTCACAGGTACTGACGACCAGACAAGGAAACAAAGCAACACAGAAAACAGACAAAAACTGGCTGTAGCTAGAAAATATAAAATTACAAAACGATGGTTTAGCAGCACCTAGTAAATAGAGTGGACCTAGTTTTACAACCCCAGTACCCACACGTGAAATGAAAATTTAAAAACACGTCATTTTAAACAAGCATCATCATAGCTTACACAAATTATCACAATCTGGTTTGTGTGTGCACAGTTACTACTGTATGCCGTACATACAGCTGTTTTAATAGTCCTTGTTACCGGCTGGTGTATAAATGCTAAGTGCATAGATACTTGTACACTGGTAGTTTAAAAAGCTAAAAGATGCTGATATGCCACTGTAATGACACATTGAATGAGTAATTAATCAACACATTAGAGCACTTTACTTATTATTATTGCAAGTGAGCGATCAGACTTATTTCCTCAGGTTATCAATACGGACGTATTATTAATGAGAAATGTTCTATGCTTGTGTTGCATCTATCTTCATTTCAATTAACTGGGTCTGAAACCAAGGAAAAATTATTTTATGATGACCATTAAACTCACATTTGCTGATGACACAATTTGTCTGGCAACACGTCTTGGCATGTGTTCAATCGTGTGGACAAGATGCTCAGGATCGGCAAATGCGATGTGCTGTAGAGTACGAAGTCCTGCTTTGTACAGCTGCCGTGCACGACCCTATCAACAGGCATTGCATCACGACACTACACAGTACACACTGTTTTGGTTTGCTATATCGCTGGATGTAACACAAGTCACATAGAATAAGAATATGGTATACATGCTGTAATAATATAATGAGGTTTCATTAACAAGAGTCTTGCTGAAGCAGACAAATAACAATGCACAGCAACATAGGCTGAAATGCAGGTCACTAATTATACTTGACTGAAAGTGCAAAGGCTGTAAATACAAAACAGAAGTTTTGCTTGAGACAGCAATTCCCAGTTATTTCTAAAACAATGCACTACATGATTATGCAGTTTTACACTAACCAAATGATGAATGCAAATATAAGGTCTGCAAGATAGTAAATTAGGCGCAGTAGGCTGCTATGCAAAATGGTTCTATTTTATACAGAGTCTTAAACAAGAACGTACAAGCTTGATGCCAGGTATGTCCATGAGTGGTATCAGCTCCATTGTACAGCAGTATGACAGCTTCTTGACAAAATTGCCAAGCAGGTCCTGGTATGCCCAGAATTCGTCAAGTTCCTAAATGGCAAAGGACAAAAAATACAAAATTCTTATAAATTAGAATACAACTATGGATACTAGTACTTAATGTGATCAAAAACTGACGACTAAGCATCAAACAAAACCTGTATAGACTACAGAGTGCAGAAGTACACCCCAGACCTTTCTGCAACAATTTGATGCCACTTTAGTATGACAGAGAGATGCTTGGACGTCTCAACTGTGGCTAATTTCTTGATCCTGATATTGGTATGAGCACAAATTATTAATGTTCATTTTTGATGCTGGGCTGAGCAATATTTGCCAACTAATACAACTTCGCACACTACACCTACTTGACAGAAGTGGCTGATGCAAGCGGCAAATGACGCGGCACTCGTCAGCAGTTGCTCAACAAAGCCGCGAGGAAGCTGAAACTGGGCCGACACATGCCATATTGTCTTCTGTTTCCAGAGATTGTGTAACATCAGCGTCAGGTAGAAACGGTTCACAACAAGTGCGCTGACGGTCTGAAACAAATTGTGTATGTGAAAGATATTATGACCAGTGATGTATTGCTAAACATGGAGGTGGCTATACGCAAAAGGGCGTGGCATACGTGTATACGGTATACCCTGCTTATTTATGATCACTGAGGTGAGTATACGCTGTCAAAAACACCCGGAGGTTGGTGTACGGCGTATACCCGTGTATACCCCCCAATACACCACTGATTATGACACCATCTGATCATTGTTGTCGGGGAAAATGCAATGTGTTCTTTCTTGCCTGTCATATGTCTATACACAAATATATGTATGCAGTTGGAATTCACAAGATAGTAAGAAAGAACAAGAATGCTTTCACACTCCACAGTGGTGTTCTCACTCTCTGACTGAATGAACTGTTTCTGGTTTTTTGCTTAACAGTTAGACTTGATTATGTGTAGTAGCTAAGAGATGGCTTTGAGTTAGCTTTCATTACACATTAAACTCAACAGGCATATTTCATCTTCTGAAGCAGTCTGTTAACTGGTTTAGCTGACCATACGAGGCACACGACCAGATGCCATTTTTGCCACATAACCTTCCGTCACTCCAATCAGATCTGCAACCTTCGTTTCTGATGCTGACAGCTGGCTCATCTACACAGAATACATGTCATCTCATTTACTTGTACATCAGTAGCAACAGTTAAATTCTAAATGTGCAAAACAATGACAATAATATATTAACATCAAACCATTCAATGTAACATGTTTTCAATGCAATTAATTAAAAATAAAATGCAGTACTGGTATCGCAGTGCAAGGTACCAGTTACGCATTTTAACACCCCTGTGGTAGCTAGGTTTGTATATAAATCCACGGAATGGCATCCAAGACATACTGCTTTTATTGTATGTTGCACTAACACAGCCAGACACAACTGGACAAAGGCAACACTGTGTCAAGCCATCAACGCACATGCTTCCTACTGCACACAAGCTTACATCACATTATATTTCTGGCTGCATCGAAAAACTAGTCAAATGTGATTGGTTAGTGCAAATTTATTGTCACAGTTGCTACAGTTGGGACAATGCAACAAACAGAATCACGGACAGCATACACAGTACACACCTAAAAAGATCCTGGCTCCAGCATCTGTCTAGGTGGCAGAGGTAGGAATACAATGGTTCATACAATGACAAACTGAATATATACACTATTACACAACAAACATCACAGTGAAGAGCTGTATGCCACACATGAGTCTCTGAACGACAACTTGCAGTGTTCAAAGAAGGAAATGTGGCACTGTTTTAATATTCCAGCAAATTTAAGCCACCATCTAGTCTAGAATGAATGATGGTTCTGATACTATGCTGGTTACAATGACAAATAACTAACTACGATCACAGGGTGTCATCAAGTCCACCTGCTGTATGGCATGTGTATGTGCTATCGTCACTTGCCTCATGTAGATATATCATCCAGTTTGGCTTGACGTCGGTAACCATGTCGTAAGGTGTAGCCAGGTACAGCAGGTGAAGGTAATTAGCAACAACGAGTGATTGTTGTGCCTGCACTAGATCACTGTACAGTCTGGAGCCATAGTCTATGTCTACTGACCCTAAACATGAAAGAATGCAACAATAATAATTATCCGGGGATCAAAAAAACAACCTCAAGCAGCAGTAGTAATAAGGTTTAACATCTCATTGGACACATACATTACAGCTCATCTTGGAAACCTTCCCAGCCAAATCACCACAGACATGGTGAAAACACAATCAAACATAACCTAACTGTAATTACAACACAACACAAAAGAGCCTACATGTATATAATAAATAATTATAAGAACACTACCAGTGTATTCATGTACAAAACTTAATATGATAAAACCAGACACCATCCACACAGGTAACAAAGGCCAATTCTCAAGCTCGTCAGAACTCCGTGGGGCCAAGCAATCAATAATAGCAAATTCCAACAGAAAAAAGTCTATAAAGCCTGAAAAAGTGGCCGCCTATTTGCAATGGTGAGTTACTGTTGTAGCATCACCAGCTACAAATACCAAAGGGACAATATGGATCAAACAATGTGGTAAATCAGTCACACCAGCTACAAATACCAAAGGGACAATATGGATCAAACAATGTGGTAAATCAGTCACACCAGCTA
>Ga0126335_1001776_pt1 | contig 12426 bp, 10 predicted proteins | sample OlaspJWI45metaG_FD_108409 | JGI IMG/M metagenome (GOLD analysis project Ga0126335, IMG submission 108409) | Marine gutless worms symbiont microbial communities from Oahu, Hawaii - Olavius sp. 1 OAHU.JWI-45 metaG | ecosystem: Host-associated > Annelida > Digestive system > Unclassified | place...
AGACAGAAAATCGATTTTTCACAGTGGCTTTCGACAGTTCTGGAGTGTGTGAAATCAGACTTCTTCACTGGCAGATAAATAAATCCAACTCAACCGCAAACATATGAAATTCATTAAGCATGTGTAGTGGGCAGTGTTTAAAAATTTGTTCAAGTAAATGACATGTGACCATGTCTCACTCGTCTTACAACGAAACCATCATTATCAACAGCAAGCTACACTACGAGAGCATCTCACGTCGACGTAGGCATACAATATTCCTCCGTGTTCTAACCGATTGCTTGCTCGGTCAAAAGAACCTCACTGAAGCTGTGATAAGTCACTCAAAATGTTTGACAGTGGTCTACTAAAGGGGCGTTGCCAGGCATCCGGAACAGGAGCAGTCAACAAGCGTCGAGTGTCAGTATGAGTGTCCATACAGGCAACATGCCTAAAGAGTGTCAGGCATCGCTGACGAATGATGTCTGGCAGAGGACTTGTGACGTGCACTCACCGACTGTTTTGTTGAAAATGAAGTCATGTCATCGAATTTCTAGAATGCGGTGTACACATCGGTATAGTAACGAGGTCACATAATACGCAGCTATATAAAAAATAAGACATAGTAGTGGCGCCATCTATCGATGCAGTAATAAACCTATATGTAATATCTCCTGATTATTCACTTGACCAGTTATTTCTGCATCAACTGTCCACCAGTCTTGGCTCTCTATCTGATTACTGTGCTACGAATCCTTTACTAAATTGTCCTATTTCCCACACATTACTGTCTCCTGCCCTTTTAGTATTGCATTGTGCTATTTAAGTTCTATAAAGTGTTTCAGATTTACGAGTCACGACAATAGTGATCAAAAACAGCAATCAAGTGACTGACACATACCGCGTCTTGTGTACATTGAAGTAAGCAAGCTGTACAGTATACAGGTGAATGCAAGGGCCTGCAATGTATGAAACTAAGAACCTTCTCAGGGGTTTTCAACATTTGGTCTGTGGACTCGGGTCTGACAGGTTGCAAGCATGTAAATTTCTGGCTTCCATTCCTGACAAAAACAGTGCAAAAACTTGTTATGCAACAGTTGTGGCGAGTTTTCTTCCTTTAGCCTATCGCCCAATACAGTTTGTTTGATTACTTGGGCCATGTGGGTCCACGCCACTTTTTAGCTAAGACATGTTGAGGTTTTTACTTAGGCCACTTAAAAAAAATTTCTTATGTAATTTTCTATGTATGTAGTACAAAGTTGAAAACTACTGCCTACCTGTCAGAAATCTATCAAGTCTCAAACATGTCAGACGTTTAATGGTTTATGAACAACTTGTTAAACAGAAAACGTCCGCAGGTCTCCCTGCCACTGACACAAACATCACCATAACAAAACTGCTAACATGTTACAAATAACTTGTGCTGTACACTCTCTACAAAATAACGAGAAATTTATACGTCTGGAAATAGCGATACTGTAGCGACTGCACCGATATATATATATATATATACAATGTTACAAACATACCACACAACAGTCTGTACATGTACCTGCACATGAAAACAACAATGGTTAAATGTGACTGGCCAACATGTTGACATATACCGTCCTGCAGAACTAATGTCTTATGTACAAGCAAGAGGAGTTGAAAACGCCATGTTTTACATCCCACTCAACACACAACAGGTGTTTCAGAGACAGGTCTGTCCAGGCAGTCAAATGATCAAAACAAAGGAACAATGCTGAGACAAAAAACTTGCCACGAGACAAACATAAAACACAAGGCCCTGGTTTAGTCGCCTTTTGCGACGTCTGGCTGTGAAATGTGGGCTTATCACTACAATCCCGCAAGCCACATAGAGCCAACACACAAAGCATGGAACTCGACAGTTTCTCAAAACTGACCAAAATTATTTCTCAAAAAGACAGCAAATGTGTACTTGTGAAAAGCACAACTTTTTGTCGAACTGTACAGTAATTATGTTGCTACAATGTCAGAGTAGCAAAAACAGCTAACTGTGCCATCACTCTTTAATTTCTGCTGTAAAATAGAAAGTCACGCCACTGTAATATTCGTGTTCAGCTTATGACAAAACCTTCATCAAATCTAAATATTTCTCCTCGCATAAAAAATAAAGTCCCACGAACATTTGTACAATGTTTCCATCTATCACCGACAGACTTCTGAAAATTTACACTTACAAAATAGAAAATATGAGAAAAGAAGCAAAAAATATTTCACGTTTTGGTGTTCACTTGAATTACATCACCGACAGCACAGAACAACAAGACACGGTAAACCATACACAGTTATAAAAATTAACTTGACTGACCAAAATCATAGAACCCATTACCTTTTAATACAAATCAGCAATTGAAGTGCATGCTGCAATACTGCATCTTTTTCAGAATTAAACTTTCAAATAGTTTTTTTGTTTTAATATATTCATACTAACTTTGTTTACAGCCAGAATCAAATATTGCTATGGCAGCCTTGTGACAAGAAAGAAGTCACCAGTTTAGCATTATTCATGCCAGATTTCACATTATTTTTCCAGCCTTTAGTAGTTTTGACATTTTCAGTTTTAGCATCTTTTAGCAATGTCAATAAAGATGCCTGAAAATATGAAAATGCTAAAGAGTAGTCACAGAAGAGCCTCATCAAGCATTAGATAATTTCATTGAGAAAGCATATACTTCTGTCAATCCTTTCCCTGTGTCAAGCAGTATGCTACTGCTACAACATTCAATGTGGGCTGGTTATTAAGTCACTGAGCACTAAACTCATTGGCGTATGTCACCAGGAAATTAACGTTGGCGATAAACACGGAGTTCTGAAGCAGCCACGAAACATGAACAATTACAGACTTGCATAAATTGTTAATTAGTCACATTACCTTCTATGCGGCACTTTAATTTCTATTAATCTTCTACATGTGTTTTAAATTTTTCCATCGTAAGCCTGAGTAACTGCAAATGCATGCATCAACGAGGCTCATTGTCCTGTTTTGCCTGTAATTCAGCAAAATAAATGTCCGCAGATATGGCTGACCGAGGCACGTCAACAGTACAAATAACCCAGCCAAGACTCCATTTTCATAACAAATGAATGAACAGTGTCCACTTTAATTTCTTACGACTGATGACCTAACCAAGACTGATGTGCCAAATTGACATACAAGTAGTACGGCTGTACAGTCCGTAAGTTAAATGAGCATGCAGGCTGTGTAGAAATTCACTGCCAGAGGCCAGCATAGTTGCCCCACAGTCCAGCAGGCAGTGGTCCACCGGCAGCAAATAGCTTGGTGCCAGATTCATCAAAACAGTGAACATAGACGGCGTTGGGGTAGTCTTGCTCTGCAAAGAACTCCTGATAAGTGTCGTCGTGTCGCTGCCGACACATGCAGACAACCCGACTATTAATAGTAGTTGTAGTGGTAGCTGCAAGTAGTCGTACTGGCTGAAAAACTTACAAAAACTAGAGATATATCGTATTGGATAAAAAATACAAATGGCACGTTGTGTCATATTATGTTACAGTACCCTATATTATTAGGCTGCACTTAATCCATCAGATGCGGACTAAATTGCAACCAGTGTTTCCATGGCGTGATGTATCAGTCTGTCAGCCTGAAATGTGCCTGCGCCCTGCAAAAGCAGCTAAACGGATCAAGATCCTGTTTGGGGTGAAGATTCTTGGAGGCACAAGAAACATTGTATCACATGGGGGTCCCATTGCAAGAGAAGGGGGATTCGATGCGGCATTCGCCAAATTACTCCATGGCCACTTGGAACACTATTATACTGGTAGTACTATGTATGGTCAGCAACACATGCTAATAATTTGCAAGACTTTCTCTGTCCGCTTCTGCTGATCAGTGTTCGGTTTTGGCAGGCTCCAGCCACCGCTATGGTGCACTGCAGACTGGCACCACCTAGTGAATACACTCAGAAAATGTAGTACCAGCCTAAGCAGCAGCCGTCCTATCACCCACTGAGCAAACTAGCTAGTTAACGTGTTATGGAGCATACAGAGCATATATACAGACCAGCCAGCCGGGACCCACGTTGAGGCTGCATGGATGACTGCAGTTCATCTCCAGATACTTGTTTGCTCGTCTATCAAAGAAGTATATGGCACCAGCGCCCGTACCAATGGTTAGCAGAGTGTCCACAAAGTTCAGCGACCTTACGCCTACACAGTAGGCACAAACTACTGCTATATTGGAGTAGTAGTATGACCTATAAAGTGTCGAGTGGAACCTCAAGGCTCTACACACTCAGTAGCAGTAGTAGCTGCAGCAGCAGCAGTAGTAGTGTTTAACATACTACCAGACCTACAAGTCATTGCAGAGACAGTCGTCCAGCCAGTTACATACAAAACCTGACTAAATGAAACCAAACTGCAGGCTGTTCAAGATCATTCAAGTTCACCGACTCTGGTACAAATCCAAAGCCTGCATGCAACTTCATGCAGAGCATATATACAGACCAGCCAGCCGGGACCCACATTGAGGCTGCATGGATGACTGCAGTTCATCTCCAGATACTTGTTTGCTCGTCTATCAAAGAAGTATCAGTGAATATCAACTCTGATAAAAAAAGTCTTGCAAAGCACAGTTTTGCAGATATAGCAGAAAACTGGTCACATATTCACTTCTGACATGGGCTGCCCTCTCTGTAATGTACTCGTTCTTTGTGAACCCCACAACAACAACAACAACAACCACCGTTTAACGGCCTTTGTTCCGGGACAACCCAGGTAGGCCGGCACCAGAAGAAACACTCTGCCTTCTGCCTTAGCATAGGGCTGTGCTGCATTCAGGCTGGGTTTCCCCACCTCCTAGCTTCTGGATTTTTATGGAGCAGGGGAAGATAATGGAGGCAGAGGTACTGACAGTCCGGGTGGGCACCACCCCAACCGGACTAATGGCGCCCCCACCCCCACAACCCCCAAGGTTTTTTTACAGGCCTAATGCCCTTCCTGCCGCCCAACCAACAGCGTCAAAGCATTGAAGGCGTAAGGTTGCTGAACCCCACAAATATCACCACAAATCATACACTGCCAAAAACTAGAGTCTTTCCGCTGTTCCGGCATACGCATGACACGTAGAATGAATAAAGAGTCGGAAGATCAAGCTGTTTGTTTTTTGTATCATGGAGTGGAAGAACACAGTTGGATGGACACCCAGAGTGTGGGTTGATTATACCACAGACTGCTGCACGGCTAGTTTACAACAGCTGAACTACTCGGCACAAGACAAATCCAAATGGAACTAAATAATAGACCACTTGCAACTTGCATATTTATGCATGTATGCACATCAGTGGAAACGTAGCATAAAATTAATATTCTTTACCACTGCATGAATAGCCAGATAGAAATGCTTATGTGCTAAAATTATGCAACATGCATTGATAACAAGGTTTATAATGATGATCAGTTACACGTTGCAAGTAACACAGATATGTTCTATATAACGTGACATACCACAGCCTCGCTGCTTGGAAGAAATAATGCCGACGTCTTGCGACAATCGGTCATCAACGAGTGTAACATGAGACTGGGAACCCACTGCATACAGCCGGTCCTCAACCGACGTTGCCAGACAAACGTTCTCGCGGATGTGACGCAGACTCTTGGTTCTTTTCTACATCACAGAAAACAAAAAATTTCATTCAGTGTTACCGAGCTGTCATTTCAGGTCCCAATTCCCAGCTAATTCACAAATTTTTTTGTATAATACACATCATTTCACCAAAAATTGTTATCACACAACTTTCAAACAGTTGATCACCAATTACAAAAGATACTACTGGTAAAGTTTATTACATTTGACAAACAAGTGACATAAGAAATTTGGCAAAGGCCACATCGAACGCTCTCCCCCTCAACGATGGCAGGATGGGGAGCCCATCTTGGATCCCTCTATACACCAAACAGAATGTTGATGCATTCAGCCTGCCTGCGTGACAGACAAACCAACTGACACTCAGATCCTAGGATCATCAATCGCATGTCTGCATCTTATGTATTCGAATTTTCTGCAAAATTCGGTGTTCTTTCCAGCAGTGCATGAATTACAAAAATCATTCAATATCTGACAATTATTCCAGTTGTTGGTCTGATGACGTGGAACTCTTTGTCTGACCACCTCTAAGGACCTGGCACTCAACTCTTGACACCATTAGTTCAGCATTGAGAACATATCTGTTCTATATGTACCAGAAGCATACTTGCAACATCCTCTTTGTAAATTTACTTCCTTGCAGATGGTAACATTCATCGTGACCACACACACATACCTGGGTGAATGTAGTGGCATCCCAGAGATGAAGATAAGCATTGAGTGACAAGACAGCCAACTCCTGCACATTACATACCACACACGGGCTCAGTGCTGTGTTATTACATTAACTACAATCACAACTGAAATTCTCAACAACTAGACAGAAACAAATTAGTCAACTACTGTATCAGAGGCAGCACAGTAGCGCTGCACTGTTGTAATGGCCATTCAAAAATCAACAGGAAACCAGGAATTTCGACCCCCTGTAGAATCACAAACCATCAAAGTTTCATTTTGAAATTTGGCACACATGATTACGTCTGGGACATCACCCCACATGCAAATTTTAGGGCAGATTGGCTCAGCGGGTGGTTCTCCCCAAGTAAGTGAAATATAATACTGTTGTGACTTTTAGACTGTCCTTATTTTTTTCTCAATCCTCTTCACGGGTCGAGGGCCATTGACATAATAAGAAATGTGTATTGTCCATGGCAAGTGAGGTGATGAAATTAATTTTTGCTGTTTTAGATGTGTAATTTAACAGTGGCCATTACACAGTTATTATAAAACGACAGTTTTTGTACATTAACTGCTACATTACTATAACTACAGCATACACCTATAACTATAGTATACTCCTTATTTGCAAATCCCCTTCCTCTTCGGGGGACAAAATTTTAAAACAACAAAAATTGCACCATGACTAGTAACTGCCCTAGACACAATGTAGGAAACTGCAGTAACATACAGACCACAACTGCCATGGCAAAGTCACGTTGTCAAATTTCATCCAAATATGATATGATTTCACTTACAGACCATATATATGTGACCTCATTATGCTTACAATGCTAAGTTTTTTTATCAAATTCATTCGGCAACAATGACAGTGATGATGATGTAGTAGTAACCTGACGAGAATTGTTGTAGGCAAACGCACGGACTTTCTCGGCCTTCTCGCAGGGTTTGACTGATAATGGTTTCATGTGGTAGTACGATGGGACATGCAGCGGTCGATGATTTCGGCGCCCACGGCGTCTCGTGGCAAGTCTTTTCATCGCCGGCTCTGACTCCGAATCCCATGTCAAACCATCACAGTCGTCATCATCATCAGAGGAATTAAGGATGCTGCCAGTCAAGTGCTGAGAGTATGACTCATGAACTGATGATGATGAAGTTATCATAATGTCGTTGTCGCTGTCATCATCGAAAATTCGCCACAGAGCCATGTGACTGTCTCGTGAACCTGGCCACCATTTGACAGACATTGTTAACAGGGTTTCAAATGGTACCCAACACATTTCGGAGACGAGTCTTTACAGGACATCAACTGTACTGGTCACTTTGGTCAATGCAACTTTAACATGGCAAGTTTCTCTAAGATGAGGTGGAGGGTTAAAGTTAGATTAGTACTGCAACTGCACTAGGCAGTGGGCACTCATAAGCTCACCAACAACTCTATGCTGCAAGTTTGGGTTTCTGTTGGCAAAAACCTGTTTCTGCCAGATACATGGTTAAAACCACATTAAAATGGAACCAAACAAAATCATTATCTTATCAAGGTAGTGTGGCAGCGAAAAACAAAATGCTTGCAGGTGCCTATATTTCGTAAATTCTACTAAGACAGTGCAGTTTCTGAGTCATGACCTGTAGTCAAATGCATGTTATAGTGACGCTGAAATTTAATAAAAATTAACAATAATAACATAAACAAGTTTTATTTAAAATGTCAGTCAGTGAAATCAAATGTAATTGTACATCTAAACTATCTGGTGACATGAAGACTTGTTGAAGCAACTGAAGTCAGTTGCCATTGCTCACGATGGTCATTGGAGTGATAAAGTCAGCATGGCAGACACATGTGAAATGTGGATGACTGGATATAACCTCTGCTGCCTCATGCACTCATTACAAAAGATAATTACAAGTTCTTTTTGATTTCTTCATTTTTGTCGAACACACTTTCCAGGCAATTGACTGTACTGTTACTGACAACAAAAATCTAAGTAACAAGTAAGGTGACTAAAAACTGACTGTGATCGTCACAGGCTCCTGAGCATTCGGCACTGTATAAGGTAGCCTGTAGAGAATTCACTTGCATGGTGGCGCCATGTATACGCCGTTTCTGCATACACGTGGCGCCACCGCGCGAGTGGAAAAAATTGGCAATTTGTTTAAGTTAATTTTTATGCAAATTTTGGCAAAATTAACAAATATTTCGGAAAACAAAAAGTTTGCACATCATGCTCACACCATAGGCTGTGTCTTTCAAATTTTTGCATTTCTACTATTTTTCGTTTTTAAGTTAGCGTGTGGAGAAGAATTTGATCTTTTGTGGCGTTTTTTGGCAAATTTTGCCACAATAAAAAAACTTTCCAAAAATATAAAGGTGCTCATCATCCGTGTACTAGACGCTACCTTTGTGCCAAACTTGACGTTCTTAGGCCTACTCAGTCCTGAGATATCGTTTCTGGAATAAACACCCACCCACCTACCCAGCTTATTTCACCATCCAGGAACCTCAGTGCTGTGCATTGAGGATAAAACAAGCATCAAAAACACAAATAACTGCTTGTAGACAAGCACACAGAGCAAAATAACATTCTACAGAATGCTGGTTCAGTCATGTTTTACGACAGCCGGCAAGGAAACAAAGTGGGTCCATTCTTGCTACTTGCACCTCAGACTGGGTTCAGTCGTCATTTTTCAGAAACAGGATGGACTTACCACTAACGACAATTTGGTCATCGAGCCATTTCAGATCAAACACCCAGTCCTCGTGACCAAACTGTAACACAACAACACTAAGCTACAGATGCAAGTTAACGTGGACTAATGAATAACGACAAGCTGTGTTAAACAAGAACATGACTCAACCCAGTCCAATACAACCCATTCATTTTAGTAAAGCAGCCTGAAGGTTAAATTCAAAATGTGTAAACAAATGTAGAATGTCAATAAGAGAAGCGAAAGTTCTTACAGTCACATACATGTATACATGTGAAATTAGTTCAAATTAACACCGTTTTTAAGAGTCAGCGAGAGAGTAAACTCAGTAAAGGCTTAACAGCCCATTTGACGCATTACAAACATTTCATGGATGGTTTTTAGATAACTAAGCCAACATACCTCTCCGACACAGACAGGGTCGAAGGTTGGGAGTCTATAGATGGCGACATCATTGACATTGTCACCACCAGTCGCAAGCAACGTCCGTGATGGATTGACTGACAAACTGTGTATACCACATGGACAGTCACACGGCTGACGATTAGGACTGCTCTGCAGCATCGGAATACGAACGATACGATTGGTCAGTAGGTCCAGCACCAATAGCTGCACAGATATACAAAATCACAATATGTCCACATATTCAATCAAGAACTCTGGAAGGATAGCTCCTGCAGAGCCTGGCAGTATGTTTTAACTGCACTCACTGAGTGGCATCATGGCATGAAAAACCAGCCAACGGTTTCAATTTGCCATCAGCTACAGAGTACATCGTAAGAGCAACTGAAAGCCACAGTATCAGCATAACAAAAAGGCTGCACTACTGCACTGAAAGTTAACCTAGAACCAGAATGTATTTACATTATGCAAACGCTGCCACAGCCTGTGTAGGCTGCGTTCAGCTGTTCATATCACACTGCAGGTGAATGCCACCTCCACAAGTTGATAGCAACTTGCAGTCAAAGGCCCAGGTGGCCACTTATCAACCTCGCTGTAGTTTTGGTCATGACAACAGTAGACAGACAGCACACTAGCCCCAAAACACGAAGCCTCCAGATGCCAGCAGAAGTCAACTTACCTTGTTGCATTTTGTGCCAACAGCGACCTGTCGATCATTCATCCACTGAGCAGCGAATATTTTGTTGATTCTGTTGAGGTCGTACGGCCACTCACGTAGCAACGAGGGCAGACGACGTGCAAGATATGACTGCACCAGCTGTCTAGGACGCTTGGTGCCGCGGCCTATCTGACGACTATTAAGAGCATAGTTAATCAAGTCCCAGCTAGGACCAGAAGTGCTGTCATCATCACCATTACACATCAGTGACCCCGCACACTTGTGTCGTACTGGTATATATGCATTGGGGTTGAGCAATACAGTGCGCCACTGTAGCTCCATTACAAGCAGATGTATCACGCCAGAGACTTTGCAGACTACTCACAAACAGACTCATCTGACAATATGCACATAGGCAAACATTACACATTGACTGACAGCACATCATTGACAAGCCAGTTCACTAACAAGTCAACTCGCACATCACTGGTTAGGGTTTAGGGTTAGGGTTAGAACTAGTATTAGGTGGTCGCCGAATTCCACTGAGGTGCTGAAACCCCAAGAGTGTTGCAGAACGTATGGTTACCTCATAGCGTATTTAACAATTCGTCAGGGACGGTAGCTGTCGTACACACTGACTTCAGCGATACCCTGCAACATCCGCATTTTACCCGTAGCCCAACAGACTATAATTTGCTGGCAATATGCCAGCGCAATCGTCCGAAAAAAGTGGGGCTAGACTGTACATTAAGAGGCGCAATAGTAATACACTGTGCAGTACCTGCCTGTTAATTCACCCGTAGGGTTAAGGTTAGGGTTAATAAGTAACAGCAAAATTAAATCCGGCGAATTCTGTGTTTTCTACTTGCGCTTCAAACTTCAGTCGCCCCAAAAGTAGCAAAATATACAAGTGACTTACGTAGAGTCAGCCATGTAGTTTTCCAAATCGCGATATGAACCCTTTCGTGACTACTTTGCAAACTGTTTATTTTTTGTAATCCTGTATATTTATAACGTACAAAACAAAAATAAACAAGAACAGTAATAAGTTTCAAAACATTTTCAAAGAATGTCCGGGCTCAGGCCACGGCTACCAAAATCCAAGAAGAAAAGTGAAGAAAAAGCTATGTGGTTCCTGCTATGTAATGCACCATGCATATAAAATTTTAAGAAATACCTTATAATTTATAATGTGATGGCATTAAGATGTAATTGAATATAATGTAACTTACGAGAGTGTATTTACTCTTTCAGATTTCAGTCATCAATTTCTTAGATCTTAGTAGGCACACTGAGTTAAACATGTTTTGAGAGGAGTTCTGTTCGGAGGTGGGATGAATTTGTGGTCAATGTCGTGGCTCCAACGGTGACCTAAAAAGGAAAGGTCCTGCGGCTGGCTAACCCAGAAGTGCAATCAGTTTTATCACAAACAGACAGAACTGCGATGAATATTGCCTCCTCCACCTATAGGTGGGCGGAGGCATAAAATGAAAGCAAAGAGGGCATAGATAAGCATAAATGATCTCAAATATAATTAATAAAATTATTTCTCATAGCAGAAAACCACTGTTGCAGATTCCCAATAACTCAATGCCAGAGCCTTCGACTTTCCTTGTCCCCGAGGAAAACATCTCTGAAGAGTAAATTATGTAGGATAGGAGCCTGAGTGCGCCTTGGTTTGGAAAGTGAGGGGGGGGGGCAAAATGTCTGCAAGCCCCTCTAAAGCAAATAAGATGATGCTAGGGCAAGAAGTACACTATAATTGGATGCTGGGCACTCTGTATCAGATCTTTCTGACATCTTGTCCCCCGGTGACATGCTTGTCTCAGAAAGTGGAAACGGGAAATAGTCTCACTAAACTCCTACGAGTGCGCCGCCCCTGCACCTTAGGGCTAACATATTCAAACAAGACACAGATCTATTTGTTGTTTTCGTACGACCATTTAATATACACCATGAACATAATCAAACTTAGAGAATCAACTGCTTACCAAAAGATGTACCTTATTACTCAACACAAGCGATTCTGCTAATCCGTTCACTAATGACATAGAAACTATTATGACTGCAGCAAGTATATGAGCAAGTAAGCAAAGTTTAACATCCCACATCACACAAAACCGGTCATTCGGAGACGAGTATTTTCAGGCCAAGTGACTGCTCAACCAAAACTCAATTACACAATGAAACATGCACAAACTAGATGGAAGTCGATAGGAAGCCATCGATGGGCCTGCTTCTGTCCTTGCCCACAGTCTACTGTTGCATGAGGGGAGGTTATCAGTGGAGGTTCCTTTCAACAAAATGGTGTTTGTGTTGGGTCCAGCAGAGGCATAAAAGAAGAAAAGTCACGGGAAAGGGGTTATCT
>Ga0126335_1001777_pt1 | contig 12425 bp, 13 predicted proteins | sample OlaspJWI45metaG_FD_108409 | JGI IMG/M metagenome (GOLD analysis project Ga0126335, IMG submission 108409) | Marine gutless worms symbiont microbial communities from Oahu, Hawaii - Olavius sp. 1 OAHU.JWI-45 metaG | ecosystem: Host-associated > Annelida > Digestive system > Unclassified | place...
CCATGACGACGATGACCGAGGTGGTGTTGGGGAACTGACGAGCGACAAGGTCACGCATGAGATGAGCCCAGTCCTGACAGGTGCGGTGATCGGTGACCTCGACATGACGCCAGCCGATCATCGCCGCGGTGACCGGCACCGACGCCAACGAGGGAGTGGCCCGACTTCGGCGCGAAATCGTGGAGATCCTGCTGGAGAAGGGGACGGACCCGGACAAGGAAGAGCTGTACCCGATGGCCGTGGACGCCATCATTCGCGCCGCGGTCTTCAACCACTTCACTATCCTGCAGCGGTTCGAGGCGGTCATTGGTCCAGAGGCGATGAAGCAGGCACTCAACCACAAGCCCACCGTAAACGGCCTGACCGCGCTTCACGACTCCGTGTTGCGCGCAGCCACCGGATCCCGGCTATCTCGGGCAGATCCGCTGGGCGCGCGGCCTCGGGGCGTCGGCGGATATCCCCGATCACACCGGCCGAACCCAACGGGACTTTGCCGCTGCCGCATTCGTGACCGACGGTCAGAGGGAGAATGCGACGGTGGTTTGGGAAGCGCTGCAATTGGATTCGCCACCGCCCACGCCCTACGAGACCTTCTCCTACGGGAATCTGACCTTCCTCACCATCCCGGATCAGGTAGTGGACAAGGGCACGGTGTGGCGCACATTGGCAGGCGCTGCGGACGTGATCGTGAAGGGCATCGAGCTGGACGGCCCCAACGCGATGTCCGCGGAGATCGCGCAGAGCCATGCCTCCGGCACAGCGATCATCAACCGCTGTTGGCCGGGAGGCGGTGCGCGCGATGCTTCGCGATGTCTATTTTCCGGAGCGGCCCAATGCCGAGGCTGCTCCGAGGTTTTCCACGGCAGAGCATCCGCTCGGCAAGCGCGCCGTAGGGGCAGACAACCTGGCCCAACAGACCTTTGTCGAGTATCCCAAGATGATGGACACCGTCAATGACATGTTCATTAGTGGTCTCTCCTTCAGCAAGCCTGCTGTACCGGCCGTACTGCAGCAGCTCCCCGTGCTCAAAGAGATCGGCGTGAGAATGGTCGAGATCAACCATGCTCGCATCCGTGCCAAGGTGGCGAAATCCTGTGCAAGTGTGCGGAAAGACTGGGCGTGCAGGGAGACGGAGCTCGACGTCGAGACGGAAGCGGCGATCTCCGCCATCGAGAACGCCGCACGGGATGCCGGGATCTTGCTGTCTGGAAGATTCAGCACGGACGAGCAGATCCTGCGTGCGTTCGAAAAGGGGTATCGGCACATCATCACCATCACGGAAAGGGCCGCCCATGAGATCTCATGGCGCAGCTGGGTGCCGGGTGGGGAGATACAAGGACGCAAGCCGCTCCCTCGCGAGATGCCGATTCGAAGACCCAGCCACGACTTCAACGACATGCGACGTGCGTTGGCGGATGATGAGCTGGTGGTGTTCGGTGCCCAGACCACACCTGACCTGAACAATGCGATCCAATTGGCGAGAAGCGGCATCCTGAACGCCCTTGCCATCGAGCGCGAGCACGGTACCTGGAGCACCGACGAGACGCTTAGACACATCCAGGCGCTGCGGGAGCATACCAATGTCATGGTGCGCCTGGGCAGCGCCCTCGATCCGGAGGTGGGGACCTTCGTCGGCTATTGATCGCCACAGCGGTGCACGATGCCGATGAAGCACGGCACTTTCTCGGCGCGGTCGAGAAGGCGAACATCGAGACTCATGGGACAAAGGACAAATCGAGGTGGACGGTTCCGGTGGTCATGATGGAGACCGAAGGAGCGGCCAACGACACGGACGAGATCATCGCCATGCTCAAAGCGCACCAAGGTGTCTGTCACCCGGGGCCACTGGATCTATCGGCTTCTCTGGGTGCGGCCTGGGGGACAGAGAGGTACGAGTCGACCCTGCGCAAGATCGAAACAACGGCCAAGGCCGAGGGGATACCACTGGCCGGTGTGCGGAGCACCCTCGAAGAGGCCTTGGACCACGGCCTCGGTCTGGTTCTGGCGCCCGTTGGCATAGACAGTGGTGCGCTCAACACGGGCATCGAGGGCACCAATCCGCTGGATCAACAGCCCAGCCGAGGAGGGAAGGCCCGGCGGCGTTCCCGGCCTAAGCGCGATCATTCCCTGGCTCGGGGACTTCTCGACCAAGGCGGAGGTCATGGCGACCTTCGGGCCATGGGCCGAGAGGCAGGAGACGGTCCAATACGAGCGTCTGAACATGATGTACAGAGACGATCAGGCCTTGGTGCTCGTTCACGAGGCTGCTCGCATCCGAGCGACCAGCTTGATCTACGACATCGAGTTCGTGCAACGCCTTCAGGTCGCCGGTGATGTGATCGTCATGCTGCGGGCCTACTGGGACACGTCCCAGGCCGTCGCTGCATTCCGGGGCAACATGCCGGCACGCTTGTTGGACGCGGCCAAGCAGGGCACCAGGGAGGAAGCAGAGCTCGTCCTGCCGTTCGGGGCGAATCCGAACCAGGCCGATCCCGTCAGTACCGAGTCCGCCTTGATGATCGCCGCGGCAGCCGACCAGGTCGAGATGGTGAAGATGCTCCTTGCCTACGGAGCAGAGCCAAACCTGATTAACCGCAAGTCAGGGACCAGCGCGCTTCACAACGCATGCCGAGCCGGCAAGCCCGGCCCGATCAAGGCACTTGTGGGGGCCGACGCCTTCGTCAATCTCCAGCGCCCGACGACTGGCGAAACGCCTCTGCACGAGGCGCTGAGAAACGGCTTTCCGGAATGCGCTGAAATCCTCATCGAGGCGGGTGCGAGCAAAGATCTTCGACGGCAAGCGCCCTGCCGACGTTGCGGCAGAGGTCCTGGGAGCGAATGCACCGAAGAAGAAGATCTCAATGTGCTGGAGTTTGGAATTCGGTACGCGCGAGAGCTTGTCCAAGCCAGCGCATTCGACGAGTTTCGGGGAGTGGAGATCGCTCCCGGAGCAGCGGTCACCGGCAAGAGTGAGCTTCGCGACTACATTCGGACGTATTGCGGAACCGTGTGGCATCCGGTGGGCACCTGCAAAATGGGAAGCGACCCGGAGTCCGTGGTCGATGATCAGCTCAAGGTCCACGGAGTGGAAGGACTTCGCGTGGTCGATGCTTCGATCATGCCCCACATCGTCAACGGCAATCCGAACGCTGCCATCATGATGATCGCCGAAAAGGCCGCGGATCTGATCCGCGGCGACCAGGCGCCGACCTTGATTCCAGGATCAGATCAGTAAGCCTTGTTCGGGTGTCGGGGTGAGCCCCGGCCAACCTCGTGAGGCGGCAAGGTCATTGAAGGCCGCGGAACCATCTTCGGTGACGGCACCGCCCGGTACGATGCCTTTTGGGCGTGACCGCGCGGCGAGTCTTCTAAAGGAGCGACGACAATGCCTATCGTCAGCGTGAAGTTCATCGAGGGTTTCTTTGCTGAAGAGCAGAAGACGGCACTGATCTCCGAGCTAACCGACGCCTTCTGCCGCGCCACGATCGAGGCGGCGAGACCCTATGTCTAGGTCACCATCGAAGAGATGCTGCAGGGTAACTGGGGGCTCGGCGGTCACCCGCTGCCCGATCCGGATTTTTGATCAACGGTCTGGATCTCAACATCAGGGACGGCAAGCGCCATGATATGGCGAATGCCTACCTATATCCGGCCCTGGAAAGCCGCCGCAACCTGACCCTCATCGACGCCGCGCAGACGACGCGGCTCACCGTTCAGGGGCGTCGTTGCACCGGTCTCGAGTACCGCCGGGGCAATGAGACCAGGCGGCTGTCCGCACGCACGGAGGTCATCGTCTGCGCCAGCGCCATCGACTCGCCGAAACTCCTGCTGCTGTCCGGCATCGGTAACGGCGAGCAGCTGGCCCAGCTGGGTATTCCGCCGCTGCACCATCTGCCCGGCGTCGGGGAGAACTTCCACAATCATATCCGGGTGCCGGTCATCACCACGGCCAGTCGGTACATTCCCGACCCGGTGCAGGGGATGAGCGAGGCCGCCCTGTTCTACAAGTCCGAGCCGGGTTGGCTCGGTCCCGATATGCAAATGGCCTTCGTGCACGGAAATCCCCGCCAGGTGGACAATCCGGAACGGGCCAGCGCCATGGTGATGTTGCCGGGGCTGGTCCGGCCGGCCTCTCGTGGTTGGCTGCGACTGGCGAGCCCGGACCCGCTGGCGCCGCCGCTGATCGATCCGAACTATCTGGCGTGTGAATCCGATTTCCGACGCCTGACCGATGCGGTAAGGCTGGCCAGATGCCTGTTCGGGACCCAGGCCTTGAGCGCATGGGGGCAGGTGGAGGTGTTGCCCGGGCCGGACTATCCCGATGGGCACCTGGGGGACTATGTGCGCCGGTTCGCCGAGTCCTACCACCACCAGTGCGGTTCGTGCCGCATGGGCCTGGATGCGTCGGCAGTGGTGGACCCACAGCTGAAGGTGCACGGCATCCAGGGGCTGCGCGTCGCGGACGCCAGCGTCATGCCGGCGGTGCCCTCCCGTAATTGCCACGCCGGCATCGTCATGATCGGCGAGAAGGCCGCGGATCTGGTCAAGGCGGACCGGTAGCAGGTGTAGGGTGGGTTGCGTCCACCGGAGGGGCAGAAAAAATTACGAATCACGCGAATCGGCGCGAATAAGATCCCTCCCTTCGGTTCGGGATGACATTTTCGCGGTAAGCGATCAGAACCGCAGGGCGAGGCGTATAGATTTGTTGTCGATTGATGTTGCTGCTGGCTTCCGGTCGTCAGCCACTATTGCGGTGGTTCGCCATGAAGGGTAGACGCCGGCTTGCCGGCGCTGGGCTGGACGGCAACCAAGCTGGCCGTCGAACCCCAGGACAGCGCGGGCAAACCAGAGTGCGGGCAAGCCCGCGCCTACTGGGAGCGTTCCGGCGCAGGGAGAAGCGATCCGGCAACTTTTCTGGCTCCCATTCTCCAGCGTGGGAGCAAGCTTGTCCCGACGGAGGAGGGATTTTGACGCTCCGGCGTCATGAAGCCTTGGCCGCTGGAGCGGCCACACTCGCGTTCCCACGCCGGAGCGTGGGAACGAACCAAATGGAATACCAGGGAGGATAAGCATGGCTGAGTTAGGGTTCCATCACATTTCGCTCACGTGTCAGGACCCGAGCGCGACCGAGCGTTTCTACACCAAGCACTTCGGCTTCACGCGCGCGCGGGTCGTGACCCTGGGCGAGGACAACCGGATTGTCTTCCTACGCGGCCCCGGCGTCTATCTGGAGCTGTTTCACGCCACCCTTGATAACCCGCTGCTGCAGCCGCGCAACGACGGCTACCCATGGCCGGGGGGGCGTAACTTCTCCTTCGAGGTCGCGGATGTGGACGCCAAGCTGGCGGCCATGGGCGAGGCTGCCGAGGTGGCGTTCGGGCCTTTGAACTTCGACGACTTCATTCCGGGCTGGCGCTTGGCGTGGCTGCGAGATCCTGACGGCAATCTGGTGCAGATCACCCAGGGCTACCGGGATCAGAACGACCCGCCGCCTCTGTGACCGACGTGGGCCCACGGGTTCGCCAAGCCGCTTGCGGCAGGGTATTTCATCAATTCGGAGGATGCATCCATGGCGCTCATTCCAGTTCATTTCGAATATCGTACCGGCCTGCAACCGCCGCTCTTCACCAATGCGCAGCTGGGGGGCACCTAGGACGGCTCGAGATACCTCAATGTGGAGTGGAGCTTCATCCCTATGCAACCCTTTACGGCCGACGACGGCTGTCCGGCCTTCCGTGCTACCGTCGAGCTGGACGATAGCCAGATCGGACAGGCGTTTCGGTGGGGGGTCACGGTGGACACAGCAACTGACCCGAATCGCTGGGGCATTCCCACGGAGGTGAGCACGCCCGATTCGGACGCCCGCGAGCGGGTATTCACCCTGCAGGGCAGCGACCAGACCGAAAGCTACTACCTCACCCATTACCGCCGCTTCGGTGCCAACAAGTGATATCTCGAGGACCAGTCCCGGCCCGCGGCCCGCTTCGCGGTCTAGGCCCCCAATGCCAGGGAGGTGGAGCTGGTCTTCGGCGATCGGGACAGCGGCTACATCTACTCGGATGGCCGCGGCATCAACCAACAGCTGCCCAGGATCGGCATGCGCCGGGACGCGGCCGGTATCTGGTCGACCGACGGTGCGGTGGAACCCACCCTGGTGGATTTCGCCGCGCTCGCTCACCAGCCCTACATGTATCGCATCACCCGCGACGACGGCTCGGTGGCCTACCGCACCGACCTCTACTCCCGCTGCCAGATCGGCAGTGGCCGGGTGGATCCTGAGGATTCGGAGCACGGCTCATCCTGGGATGGCACACGTTTCGACGCAGACGGCGCCAAGAGCTGCTCCGTAGTGGTCGACCCGGAGAGCGTGTGCCGATCGTTTCGGCAACTGGACACCCAGGGCCAGCCGGTATGGCCGGAGACGGACCGGGTCGCAGAGACCGACTTCTGGCAGCACGAATTCGACCCCGACCGGCCCCTGCCGACTCGGTTACAGGATCTGGTCATCTACGAGCTGCACGTGGACGGCTTGGGGTTCGGGCGGCACGCACGCGGGTTGCTGGAGAACGCCATCGAGCTGCTGGACTATCTGGTGGAGCTCGAGGTCAACTGCGTGGAGCTGATGCCGGCCTCGGAATTCGAGGGTTGGTCCGGTTGCGGCTACGGCACCTCCCATTATCTGGCGGTGGAATACGCGGCCGGCGGGCGCGACCAGTTCAAGCACTTCGTGCGCGAGTGCCACCGGCGCGGCATCGCCGTGCTGCTGGACGTGGTCTACAACCACTATACCCACGACGGCGAGCGGGCCCAGTGGGCCTACGACTCCACCGCCCCGGAGCGCAACATCTATTACTGGTACGAGGGCCGGCCCAGCGACTATCCCATCCCCGACGGCGGCTATATCGACAATATGTCGACGGGGTATGCGCCCCGGTATTGGGAGGAGACGGTGCGCAAGCTGTTCATCTCCTCCGCCGTCCAGCTGGTGGCCGAGTTCCACCTGGACGGCTTTCGCGTCGACCAGACTACTAGTCTGTCAGTAAACTACTGATTTAAATTTATTATCGATAAAACCATAATTTTAATATTAAAATTAAATGACTATATAAATCAATAGTGATTTGACATACTACCTCCATTCACAGCTACGCCGTGGTGCATGCCGACGGCCGTCCGGCCGACAATGCCCGCGTCTTCGGGGCCAAGTTCCTGCGCGAGTGGACCCGCACCCTACAGCTCATCAAGCCCAATATCTTTCTCACCGCCGAGGACCACTCGGGTTGGTCCGCGGTCACCGCGTCCAACGAGAACGGTGGTCTGGGGTTCGATGCCGTGTGGTACGCCGACTACTACCACCACCTGATCGGCGACGCCCAGAATGATTCCAGTCGCGCCCGTCTGTTGAAGTTCGCAGGCTACGGCGACGACCGCAGCCTCAACATGAGCTGGTTCGCCGGAGTCCTGGCGGCGTCGGCCAGAAAGCGGATCGTCTACCACGAGTCCCACGACGAGGCCGGCAATCCCTACTATCAGGAAGGCGGCCGGGACGTCCATTCGGCCCGAACCCTGGTGGTCGCCGTCAACGGTGCGACCCTGACCGGCGCAACCCGGCGTTACGCCGAGGCCCGCACCCGTTTCGCCGCCGGCGTCACCCTGCTCGGTCCCGGCGTACCCATGTTCCTCATGGGGGAGGAAGTCGGTGCCTCCGAGCCCTACCGCTACGACGACTTCTTAGAGCACCGAGAGGATTTCCCGGCGCTGCGGCGGGGAGTCGGCAGCCGCCTGTTTCGCTTCTACCAGGACGCCATCAGGCTGCGGCTCGGACACTCGGCCCTGCGGTCGACCAACATCGAGGTCGTCTATATGCACAACGCCGACCGCCTGCTGGTGTTCCGCCGTTGGGATGATTCCGGGGATTTTCTGGTCGTCGCCAGTCTCAGCAATCGAGACTTTCCCGATGGCTACGCGATACGCAACGGCAATATCACCGGCGGCACCTAGCGTGAGCTGCTGAACAGCGATGCCCAAGTAGGGCAGTGGTGAGGGCAACCCGGGTGGAATCCGTTCCCCGGGCGGGGTGTTCGCACCTCGTATCGGGGCCAATAGTGTGTTGGTCTTCCAGCGGCAATAGGTGTTGCCGATCGCCTTGATGTGAATCGCAAAGGCACAAAGACACAAGGGTTTATGGATGGTTGAACCGCAGAGACGCAGAGTTTTTTTTCGATGATCTCCTCTGTGCCCTCTGCGGTTCGAAATCTTGGCTCGTTCCCACGCTCCAGCGTGGGAACGCACGTGTGGCCGCTCCAGTGGCCGATCCCTCCTGCGTCGGGACAAGGGTTTCATAACGCTGGAGCGTCGAGGACTCGCGCCAGGTCGGTCCATAAATGCCGGGTTTCGTTCCTCAACCCAGCCTGCATCCGACTCTGGTGGGGAATTATACTGACCAACATCCGCTGCCGACGGATCAATTCACGGTGGCAATTGGAAAGCTAATCCCTGCGGCTGATAGTGAGGAAATGCCCTGATCCGGACACTGATCCGGACGTTCGGACCCCGCCGCGTCATTCCGGCCGGGAGTGCCGGCATCCTCAATGCCATGGATAGGTGCCGGGGACGGCAAAGACAGCAGGGGCTGGACGCTTGCAACAAGCGAGTTGGGTCGCTTGCCCGGCCTGACTCACTGACCGAGGAACAACCGAAATCCAAGGGAACATGACGATGGCAAACAACGGAACCATGGTGCAGTACTTCCACTGGAATCTTCCCGCCGACGGAACCTTGTGGAACCAGGTCGGGAGGGAGGCCGGCAACCTGGCGGCGGCCGGTATCACGGCCCTCTGGTTGCCGCCGCCCAATAAGGGTACCAGCGGATCGGATGTCGGCTACGGCACCTATGATCTGTGGGATCTGGGCGAGTTCGACCAGAAGGGCTCGGTACGGACCAAGTATGGCACTCGGGCCGAGCTGGAGGCCGGGGTACGGGAGGCGCACACCGCCGGGCTCCAGGTCTATATCGACGTGGTTTTCAACCATAAGGGAGGGGCGGACGCCACTGAACGGATGCGCGGCACCCCGGTCGACCCCGACAACCGTAACCGGACCGTCGGGGAGGAACGGGAGCTCGAGACCTGGACCGTCTTCGATTTCCCCGGTCGCGGTGACCGCTATTCGAGTATGAAGTGGCGCTGGTGGCATTTCGATGCCGTGGACTATGACCAGCTCACGGGCTCCATCGGCACCATCTATCGGCTGCGTGAGAAGGACTTCGATACCCCCGTAGGCAGGGAATTCGGCAACTACGACTACCTGCTGTTCGCCGACATCGACATGGATTCCAAGGAGGCGCGCGGATCTGCATGCCTGGGGCGAGTGGATCGTGCAGATCCTGGATGTGGACGGCTTCCGCTTCGACGCGGTCAAGCATGTCCGGTCCTTCTTCTTCAACGAATGGCACGATGGCTTGCGCGCACATTTCCCCGACAAGGCGTTCTTCTCCGTCGGTGAGTACTTCACCGCAGATCCGGCTACCCTCGACCGGTTCCTGGAGCAGACCGACCGGCGCATGTCCCTGTTCGATTTTCCGTTGTTCTTCAATCTGCGCGCGGTCTCCCACGGCAACGGCAATTTCGATATGCGCGACCTGGTGCGTAACACCCTGGTGGCGCGGAGCCCCGGGCAGGCGGTCACCTTCGTCAGCAACCACGATGTGTTTCGCAACCCCGACGAAGACGTGGCCGACTGATTCAAGCCGCTCGCCTATGCCTTCATCCTGTTGCGGGACCGAGGCTACCCCTGTGTGTTCTACGGCGACTACTACGGCACTTGGAGCGAGGCCTCACACCGGGTCATCCTGGATGCACTCCTGGCGGCCCGCCGCGATCATGCCTACGGCCCGCAACGGGACTATTTCGACCATGAGAATGTGGTCGGCTGGACACGCCTCGGTGACGACGGACACCCCGAGGCCATGGCCGTGGTCATGAGCGATGGCCCCGGGGGTGACAAGACCATGTTCGTCGATCGGCGCAACGCCGAGTTTCGAGATATCACCGGCCATATCACCGACACCATCACCAGCGATGGAAACGGCAGTGGGGTATTTCGCTGCACTGGCGGGTCGGTATCGGTGTGGGTGGAGGTGTGAGCCTGGGCACAGGGCTCGGATAGGTCGGGTAAAGAACCGACTGGGATCGATAACGGAAAGGATAGCGAATTCGAGATTTATCTGAACCCAGGTGATTGCGAGGAGTTATTGGTGCCGACCAGGCGTAGCGAGGGAGAAACGTGGATGTAGTGGGCTGTGCCCACTGGGTAGCCCACCCTACGGGTTCCGTACGGATGGGCGGGAAAGCGACGACGAGGGTCGACCCACGAGACTGTCGTTCCGATTAGGATGCCGGAACCCAGTGCCAGGGATGGCAAATCCAGAGCAGGAGACATCGATGAGCAAACAGATTCTTGTTGTATTGTCCGGGTGGGGCTATTGGGGCGAGGAGCTGGTAGGACCCCTGGAGGCCTGTGATGCCGAGGGTTATGAAGTCGGCTTCGTTACCCCCACCGGCCAGCGACCCCTGGCGCATCCGGTGAGCATGAGCCCTGGCTTCATCGATCCGCCCCTGGGGCGTTCAGTGGTGTCGGAAGAAATGGCGGAGAAGACCCGTGCCATCGAGGCCTCCGACCGACTGCACAATCCGCTCAATCTGGCGCAGTGGCTTCCGGTCCGGCCCTACCCCAGTTCGGCCACCTACCTGCGGGATATGGAGGCCTACTATGCCCGTCGCGAGGAGATTCGCGAGCAGGATCTAGTCTGGTATGATGCCCTGGTGGTCGTCGGCGGCAGCGGCGCGCTGGTGGATCTGGCCAACAATCAGCGTCTGCATGACCTCATCATCGGTTTCGTGCAGCTGGGCCGGCTGGTGGCCTGCGAGTGCTACGAGGTCGACGACCGGGACTGCCTGATCCAGGGCAAACACGTCACCGGCCACGTCATCGAGTACGACTATCTGGACGGTACGGCCTTCGCCGGACCCCATGCCGTGGATGGCACCAACCGGGGCTTCGGCGACGGCTTCATCAACTTCGGCCCACCCTTCTATCCGCTGGAATACATCCTGCGCGACGCGGTGGGCCCGGAGGGCGGCTTTCACGGCAATGTCGGGCACCGGACCTCAGTCATCCTGGACTGGCCCTTCCTCACCAGCCGTCCGACCGCCCCTTCCGTGGAATGCGGGCGCATCCTGGTCGAGGCCCTGGAACGGGGCCTGCGGCGGCATGGGTGGTAAAGGGGGGTAACGTCGCTGCCTGACCGCGCGGTTGCCGATCGGAAAGTGCGGTCCGTTCCCGGACCGCATGGGATATCACCTGGGGTAAGACCAGTGCCATTGTCTGGTTAAAAGCGATCCTGAATGATTTGGCGCTGAGTGGTGGGCCAGACTTTCTTTATCCACAGATTAAGCACGAAATAATCTGTGAAAATCTGCGTAATCTGCGGATTAAAAAGATGCCTTCGCAGGCAGCACCAAACAACGCCAGACAGCACCAAAATCGAATAGACCAATCCTGGAGGATGATGAGGCCGGTTCGTTCAACCTCTACCGCGTCATTTCGGCAGGGAGTGCCGGAATCCAGTGTCAGGGATGGCAAAACACTGGGGGCGTTGAATGATTACGCTGGTTCAACTGAATGGTATTGGGGATGAGACCCTTCCGGCAGGCAGGGCGGGCGCGCATGAAATTGTTGGCGATTGAGGTTGCTGTCGGCTTGCGGTCGTCAGCCGCAACTGCGAGGGGGCGCCATGACCGGTAGGCGCCGGCTTGCCGGCTCTGGATTGGAAGGCAACCAGGCCGGCGAGTCGAACCTCGGGACAGCGCGGGCAAGCCCGCGCCTACCAGGCTGGGAGCCTTCCAGCGCCGAGAAAACCAATCCGGCAACGTCATGGTTTCAGAAAGCGTTATACGCGCTCACCCTGCTCCGGTAGGCAGAAAATTCGGATGATCGGCAGGGACAGATTACACTAGGGGTTTTTAGGTGCCGACCTGAAAGGTCCGCAATCACACCAAGCAAGAAGATCGGATAAACCTTATGACCCAGCCCATGCTTACCGGAACCGCCGTTCGCGACTTGATCCGTCAGGAATTGCCTGCTCTGGTATGGGAAGATCGGGGAATCTACGACCTGGTCGTTGAGCTTCGCCGACAATGCCTCGCCGATCGCGAGCAACCTGTCGATCGGAAGAAGGTTGTATCTTGTCAACCACGTAGGCCAGTATCTCAAGCAGACCGAAAAGATTAGTACTTGGCGGTGCTGGGTTTCGTTCCTCAACCCAGCCTTGTATGTTCTGTTTCCAAGGGAACCCCAAGGATGAGGTATCAAGGGACTTGATGGCGAGTACCTGGGGAAGCCGTCCTAGCCTGAGGCCTCGAGCC
>Ga0126335_1001778_pt1 | contig 12424 bp, 15 predicted proteins | sample OlaspJWI45metaG_FD_108409 | JGI IMG/M metagenome (GOLD analysis project Ga0126335, IMG submission 108409) | Marine gutless worms symbiont microbial communities from Oahu, Hawaii - Olavius sp. 1 OAHU.JWI-45 metaG | ecosystem: Host-associated > Annelida > Digestive system > Unclassified | place...
CATCTTCTTGGCCAATCCCGATCTTGTTTCAAACAATGCGGATTTTTACGGTACTATGATGTTGTGGTGCCCTAGTCTGAACCCAGTAATGTGGCGTTATGGTACCAACAATAAATCCAAAGTGAGACGCTTTGGTACCCTTGCCAGAATTAATTAATTTTTCGGTAGCAAAACGTCCCACTACTGCGTTCAAATTAGGGCACCATAACGTCACACTCGGTGACACAACAATCCTTAAGTATCGACACATTGTGTGTTGTAAATCGTATCTCGATATCTTGAACCGTTTAGACGTGGAACACGTACTAACGTGACGGACGGACGGACAGACAGACAAAATTACGATAGCAATAGCGGTGTCTAACACATTTAGACACGCGCCAAAAACAACTGGCCAAAGTACTTTGGCAAAAACTACATGGAGGATGCCATGGAGGATCGGGACCCCCATCTAATACAATGTTTCTTGGGTCCCAACGAATCTGCACCAATATACGACGTCAATCCATTCAGCCGTTTTTGCACAAAAGACAGACTGACAGACAGCCACCGAGATCATCGGTGACAATAGTCTGCATCTCATGCATTTGATGCGGCCTGAAACTTGTGCAGGACACATAGCCAAGAAACAAGCTAATTAATATCCTGCTCCATAAAAATCCAGAAGACAGGAGGTGGGGAAACCCAGCCTGAACGCAGCACAGCCCTATGCTAAGGTAGAAGGCAGAGTGTTTCTTCTGGTACCGGCCTACCCGGAACAAAGGCCGTTAAACGGTTGTTGTTGTTATTGTTGTTGTAATCCCACAGTTATTTTCGCCTCTGCATAAATTTTATTGCATGCTCTTATTGCACAAGCTACGACTCTGTAGTCTCTCCCACAGATTAGCTTGTCAGTACAGATCCTCCACATCCAGCATACTGAAAAACTTGCCAAAGTTTCCAATCGTTCTGAAAAACTCTCTGATACGTCTGATCATAGGTGCCTCTTGCCGTATGCACACGCCCTGAACAGACCAACGAACCAAGCAAACCAGCATTCAGTACAAGACAAAATACAACAATCTGCCATTGGGCAGTGACGCTCAGCTAGCTTAAGTAGGTCGGAGTGGACTAGTTTTTGTTTTGGGATCAGAGTTGGTCAGGAGGTCAGTAGGTCTCTCCATGCAAGATTACGAGTCTGTATGTGCAGTGGTTACGATTTGCGAAACTCTGTGGGCCTGTTGCACGAACGGCCAATCCACGAATCATTCCATTAATATTGGAGCGATGCATGGAACAACGTTTTGCTCCCGCTGGAGCGCTCCAAGTTTTTTGAATCGGTCTGAAACGTCAATTCATGCGAGGCAGTGACGTCACCATGACGTTATCTGTGTTGGTAGCCATTTTATTTTGAATGGAGCACACCAGCTGTAGCAAAGTGTTGCATTGATTTTTGGAGCGCTCCACTGGGTGATTGAAACGTTCCATGTGGCTCAATATTTGTGCAACAGGCCCCTAGATAACTCAACATAAACAGATAAAGAGACACTGAGACATGATGCAAAGAGCCTATTTGATTAGCTCTGCTAGGCTACAGCCAGCTGAACTAATAAGCTGTGCTAAAAGACAGCTTGTAGTGTCTTTGACAAGATCTTAACAATTCATAAAATTTGAATCACAGCAATAAAATCTAAAATAAAAAAACTGTGTCACGGGGCGCACATACCTGCACGCTACCGCTCCCAATGCCACAACTGAAAATAGTGGAAATTACAGAAACAGCTCTCAAGATCACAGTCCAAGGTCAAGTGTGCCCTATTTCATTCTTTTTGAACCTGTCACTGTATTGTTGGCTTTATTTTCGTTCACGTATGTTGCATGGTTTTTCTACAAATTTAAAGTTATAAAGTCTATTGTTTATAGGTTAAAGTAAAAAAGCAAAGTTCTTCCCAAACCACATGGCCTACTGCGCGGCGCTGATCTCTGTTTCAATAGCCCTCAGCCAGACACCAGCTTACATTGCGAGACCACAGATACACGGCTAGTGCATCGCGTGGTGTGTCTGTTTACTCACCAGCCGTGAGGCCAGTACCAAATTATATACTGCTTGCTGACAGACGCAAAGGTGTAAATAACTTGACCAACTTGCCCAGCGCTACCCTGCCGAGACTCGAACCCATGACCCACTGTCACAGTTCCGATGCTCTACGGAGTGAGCCACCAAAGCAATCAGCACAAAGCACAGGTTGTAGTTAGTTACCTTCATACAAAATCCCTGCACACAAGGCGTCCTGTCTGGAAGGGTGCTGTTGGCAGCTAGTTCATATGGTCTGCAACTCTTGTCAGCAGCCGAATCATTCATACAACACCACTTGCACGAATCCTCCACTGACAAACAACGGATACATCGTCAAAGTCCTGAGATGTAAACAAGAGGCCAAAGTAATTTGGCAAAGGCTGTATTGAATGCGCTTCTCCCTCCCCCTCGCCACGGGGGAATCTGGACCGTCAGCTAACACAATGTTCCTTGGACCTGCAAAAGTCTTCACCCCAAACTGGACCTCAATCCGTTCAGCCGTTTTTGCACGCCAAAGCTGAGTGAAGCCGCGCGACAGACCTACAGACAGGAACACCGGTAGCAATAGTCTGCAGCTCATGCATTCAATGCAGCCTAACAACGAAACGAAACACATACGCGGCAAAAAACTGAAGAAAAAGTGATTTTTAATACCGGCAGTTTTCTCCCGGTAATAACTTCCACACTACGAAATCCTGGTTTAGTTGCCTTCTACAACCTCCGGCTAAGGACCTGGAAAAATTTTCTCTTATAACCCTAAATCTGACACTGCACATATGAAGGCTTATATTGTACAAACTGAGATACAGAAAGCACAGGAAACCAACGAACGTTATTATCTCACATAAAGGCATTAAACAGCACTTGCTCATGCACAAGAGTAAGTGCAGGCGATTCAGAATTATAAGCAAACAAGAAGATGCCAAATACGCCACGATATTATTCATATTCAGAAGAAGCAATCCAAGTCATACTGAATATTGATTCTGACATTTTGTTCATTAGATATGCATTTCAGTACAAACATGGTTTGTAACAGACCGAAAATTATAATCCTGAGATTTCCAAGCGTGGACAGTATGCAAACAGGAAATAATCTGAAAATTTAAACTTCTGATGCTCAGAATTTCTGTTTCTGCAATTAACGAAGCAGAAAAATGTCGGGTTCAGATCACCACTTCAGTTCGCTCATTAGGGTAACAAAGGACAGTAGACATTAGATAGTTTTCATAGCAAACGGTATGCTTAGTTAATATTTGCTATGACTGCACAGTATGTGAAAAAATGTTTGCAGAGACCCCTAAAGTGCTAAATTCTAGAAATACAGAATGAGAAGTTTGAATTTTGTGAAAACTTGTAAACGTCCGTTAAACGTCATGGAAGCAATGAAATCATCATTATTGCCAGCTTTCTTACATGTAAATGAAACATCAAAATGAAAAAACATGAACCAGCAACTGCAAAACATTAGGCTTAGTTAGAGGCTAGCAGATGTCCCAAGAGCCAGTCTCTGGCCCGAACACACGCTATTAGCCCAGCACGCCACTCATCAACTGCATCGTCAATGACTGTCTGCTGTATGTCTGTCCAGCAATCAATGAGGCATCGCCTCAGCTCGTCAATGTCTCGAACGCGCTGCTGGTACACCCACGGGTTGAGGTACGGACTGTGGAGCATCCACAGCTCAGCACCAGATCATCCACTGCAGCAATATTCTCAGGCGTGCGAGAAGTGCATGGCCTGCCACTCCAAAGTTTTCAACCGGTGCTGTCAGATTCACGCAAATTCTTTAGGAAATAATTTAAAGTTCTCAGTTTCCAATTTTTTTCAGGAAAATCTTTAATTAACTTTTTGGCACCATAGTTCTTAAATAGGTACAAGTTTTTGATGAAAATTTTATCTTCATTATTTAAAACCATAGCCGTTCGTCTGCTAAAACGTAAACAAAACAGACCTTTAAGCTGGTACTTGGTTTTCTGATTTACAAAGAATATGAAATATGTCTGTGATAGAAAATTTATTCAGGTATACGCATGCCAAAAAATTACTGAAAAGAGCTAGGTTTAACAAAGTTATTGCAAAAATAAATGTGTGCATCTTTTGGGACAGTGTAGAAGATAAGCATGCCATAGCAAAAGCTGAAGCATCCAAATGGTGAAAAAGATGGAAACATATTAGCGACAAAATGCTGGCCTACAGCGGCGTAAACAGGAATTGATGGAGGGGGTGTTTCTACTTTCCTTGCCTCCCATTTCCTTCCCTCTCCTTCTCCCATCCCTCATCCTTCCTTCCCCTGCCCTCCTCTTCCCTTCTCCTCTCCTCCCACTGCCCTCTTCCTTCTCTTCCTCTCCCCTTCCCCATCTTTCCTTCCCTTCTCCTCTCCTTCCCTTCCTTTCCCCTCCCTCACCCTAGAAGTAGGCCCCCTTAAATCCAGCTATGGGGTCTGGGGCAGAGCTCCAGCCGAAATCAAATTTGATACATTTTACCCTTAAAATAAGACATCTGGTGGCAACAATTTTAATAATTTTCCAGAGAATCGACTGACCACATTTGGAGTGAAAACTAGACTAGACCTCAGCTGAGGGGACTGTTCTGACACCCCAGTCACCCCCTCTGTCTACGCCCCTGCTGGCCCAAGCCTCTATGCTCTATCCAAGAGTGTCTATACAGGCGCATCAGAGAGCACTTCACATATCTCATTATGAAAAGGCAAAATGTGGTGCAGCATCGCAAATTTTCACCAACAAAAGGGCATGCATAACTGCTTAAATCTAGCGCATGAATAGAATAACTTGCCCTGCCTTCAGTGCTTTGACGCTGTTGGTTGGGCGGCAGGAAGGGCATACGGCCTGTAAAAAACCTTGGTGAGGGGTTGTGAAAGGGGGGGGACGCCGTTAGTCCAGTTGGGGACTGTCGGTACCTCTGCCTCCATTATCTTCCCCTGCTCCATAAAAATCCAGAAGACATGAGGTGGGGAAACCCAGCCTGAACGCAGCACAGCCCTATGCTAAGGCAGAAGGCAGAGTGTATCTTCTGGTACCGGCCTACCCGGGTTGTCCCGGAACAAAGGCTGTTAAATGGTTGTTGTTGTTGTTGTACGACATTGTGGTGCCCTGCTACTCTGAACCCATTAGTGGGACATTACGGTACCCAAGCATAAATCAAATAGGATACGTCATGGTGCCCTTGCCTGAATTAATTAATTTTCGGTACCAAAACGTCCCCATGCTGGGTTTAGACTAGGGCACCATAACGTCACACTCGGTACCACAACAATCCTCAGCAAATCGCGTGCTGTAAATCACATCTGGATATGTTAAATCGTATAGGCGTGGTACTCGAGTGTGATGGATGGAGACAGACAGACAGATGGAATTGTGATAGCAATAGCGGCATCTAACACGACAACCGCGCACCAAAAACGTTGTGTGGACCAAGGTAATGTTAAGGGCTGCAAACTCACAGGGACATAAGGAACATTGTGCTAGGCGGCGGTCTCAATTTCCCACACTGGTTTGAAGCGGTCTTCACCACACTACTTTAGCGACTTGTTTCGGCAGAGAGCAGATGTTCTAACATGCTTGAGCAATAAAAAAGGGAGTACTCCAGAAGGGAGCGAAAATGCAGCACATATAAGCACAGAAGATACCGCGATCACATAGACAAGACGTCAAGTTGTAATATTCACACAGAGTCTTGCACTGACCATTGAAACACAGACCCCTACCAGTACACCCCATGTTCCATCAGTAAGTCTGTGACTTAGTAAGTAAGACTGTCATGACCAGAATAATGCACGAGTCAAACAACAATTCTAGAAATTAAAAAAAAACATTTGTTTTGTTTGTGTAATTAATATTCATAGCAATGTTCTAATAACTTGTAACACAGTTAACATGGTCTAATTTGTCATCATATTACAGTATCATAGGATGCAGGCACATGCACAACATATAATATTGCACAGATCTAGCAGGTTTTACTACTGTAAGATCAAATGTATATACCCATGTGGTTCAAAAATAGCTTGACGATGTCAATAAGTAATTCAAAATATTACTCCAAAAACAGAAATGTCGTGATCATTATCAGTAACCCTGGGTTCAATGACCATCAACCCACTCTCGTCATACTTTCTCTTGTTTTCAACCCACAAATATATCAAAAATATATGGCATTCTAAAAGAACAAATTGTTAATAACTTTTTAATAACAAAACAAATTCAGACAGAAACCGGACATACCTGTGGCAAGTTTCACCATTTGGTTTGAATTCCGGTGAGGGACACTCTTTTGATATTCCACTGGTTCAGAGTTAAAACTTTTCGCAGATAAACCATGACTACTACTACTACTACTACTACTACTACTACTACTACTACTACTACTACCACCACCACCACTACTAATTATTACTATTATTACTATCACTCCAAATGACGCCATTGACAGTGAAATTGTCTACACATTGAAGGAACTTTGTGAGGCAACTGTTGGGGAACACTGTACCAGGCTGACATTCGTCGTCGTCGTTAACGCATAGTCGGCTGGGACCGTAGCGTCGCTCTCGAGTGACAGCGAGTGGTGGCTTGCCTCCACAGAGTCGCAATGGGAACGTTGTTGTCACGACGGAGTTGGTCTGTCCATTTGGTACGTGGTCAGCCTGGTGGACGTTTCCATAAAAGGTCTGGGGGTCGACCGACCGATAGCTCGACTTGGCGTAGCATGGCCTGCTGTGCTGGAGTGTTATCTTGCCTTCTTGCCACATGTCCGAAGATGGCATTGCGACCTCTGGTAATCCGGTCAGACACAGGCTGACACTGGGCTACTACAATTACTCTGACAGTGACATGGTCAGAACTCAGTGTTATATTCGCAGATGTCCTGATGGCCGTAGAGAAGATCTACTCATCATATAATCCGAGTAACCTCTCACAATCACTTGGTGATGACGACTGCAATATAAAAATTGACGTTCTGTTATTATTATTATTATTTTAATGTCCTAAGGTATAAAAATACGAAAAGGCTATAAACTGAAACTAAAAACAAGTAGGTGAAATGGCTAACTGTCGGCTGTATGTCGGGTGCAGCGAAAGACTCATAAATAAAGACAGAGTTGTAACGCTGGATAGCGACAGACAATCACTGGAACAAGTAAGCTGTCTCACGAACATCACCTGTTGCCTTATTCAGTTGCCAACGCACCTCGCGCAAGAAATCTGATAAGAGAGGGGAAATAAAACCCAGAGTTTCAAGTGCAACTGGCTGGAAAGCTCTGGGAGATGCTGGCATATTTGGCCTCCTTCCATGAGGTGGCAAGTTCCGCAGCACCATCGGCTGAGTGAGATGAAGCATAGAGATAAGACTGGATCAATGTGCACACCACAGTAACTTTTTTACAAACCTCTTACGCTATGTGGCCAGGAAAGAGTGTGGGTTTCCAATTTCATAGCCCACAAACGACAAACAAATCAGTGAATCGGTCACCAGTCAAATACTACTGATGCAGTAGGCTGTAGAGCCACAGCTATTTGTTAACAACAAAGCAACAACGTAAAACTGAAGGATACTCGCAGAAGGTCGTTTCTCGGCAGTCGTTATAAATGCCATGGTAGCAAACCTTGGCTGAATCAGCGATCTGACAGTGATTGCAACATTCAGAATTTTGATCACTACAACATATATACACACCAGCTGAGCTTCATCACCAAGCATACATGCAATAACCATCATCATCGTTCATTACTCCAAATAGATACAGACTCCCTATTCGGCTACTTGTGCAATAAACTTCCTTGTTTCTCTCTTTGCATTCATTATCAGTCAGATACATCACACATCTCTCCTCCAGCATCATGCTCCTGTCCCAAAACGTTTGTTCACTTATTCCTTCTCTCTTCCATTGCCTTCAGTGCTTTTGCCTTCAGTGCTTTGATGCTGTTGGTTGGGCGGCAGGAAGGGCATCCGGCCTGTAAAAAACCTTGGGGGCTGTTGGGGTGGGGGCGCCGTTAGTCCGGCTGGGGTGGCGCCCACCCGGACTGTTGGTACCTCTGCCTCCATTATCTTCCCCTGCTCCACAAAAATCCAGAAGACAGGAGGAGGGAAAACCCAGCCTGAACGCAGCATAGCCCTGTGCTAAGGCAGAAGGCAGAGTGTTTCTTCTGGTACCGGCCTACCCGGGTTGTCCAGGAACAAAGGCCGTTAAACGGTTGTTGTTGTTGTTGTTCCATAGACTAATCCCAGAAAATTTTGGCCACCGGTTTAAAGCACAGAGCACATAGAGAAGAAGCACTATAAAATAATTGGTGAAGTAGTGAAACAAAAATTGAACTAAACTTGTGTCATAGCAAAGCACAAACTTATGCTTTGCCACTTTTGACACCATGACAAAATGTATTGAAAAAGTACAAAAACCGGCTATTATGGTGAAAGGCCGAGGTCACATGCTGCAAAATTAAATCATTCACTCGGTTCGCCAAAACGAGACAAAGACATAGAGAAATAATACCATAACACACTGAACGAAGCAAGAATTACCTGCAGATGGCGCCCGGTTTCAGCCGACATGTTATCTGATCACAGCAACTAATGGTAACGTTTGTTGGAACTTCATCACATTCTTCACCTTTGTCTTCGTCCACTTGAAAGTTGCCGCAACCTCTGCGTGACATCTCTTTTAACACAGTGCACATATAAAAACAGTAAAATGTCACGATCATTATCAGTAATCCTGGGTTCATGCCCATCAACCAACATCATACTTTCTCTTGTTTTCCACCCACAAATATATCAAAAATATTTGGCATTGTAAAAGAACAAATTGTTAATAATCAGCGGGTTACTTCTAGCATGTACAATGCATTTATTCGTTCACAATATAGAATACTGAGTCGATCAAACTCAACAGCAAAACTCATACCCCAAAACTGATTTACTGTAAGTTTGAGTCTGTTGTCTTTTTACCTAATAGCTAATCACTCTAATATCTGCATACAAATGTTCTAGTTCATTGTACTTAAGCATTTTATTGAGTTTTTGTAACATAAGGGCATGCATCAAATAAAGAGTTCCAAGCAAAGAAACCAAAGACACTTTATGGTCTCTCCCTAAACTCTGTCCTTAGAAGGGTATATTTTAAATAATGCCTAAAGAAGTTTCTTAACTGAATAAAAACTGGTTATATTAGAACAAGAAGCCAAAGTGATTTGGCAAAGGCTACATGAATGCATGATACACAGTTGAGCCGTGTGACAGACAGAATGACAGACAGACACCGTGATCATCTGTAACAATAGTCTGCATCTCAGGCATTCCATGCAGCCTAACTATAATTACCTCTGAAACACTGGCTAGAATGCGCCTTCAAGCATCTTTCGATATGTCGCTTACTGCAGTTTGAAAAGTACTGCAAACACGTAATACACCAAAAATTCAAAGATGATAGTTGTCTGTGTGTCTGTAAACCAGGGTGTCGGGAATCGTAACAGCTACACAGAGACTTCTAATCTTCACGCGGAGACCTACTGATACTCTGATTATCAATCAAAACTAAGTCACCCTGAGGTATTTTACTGAGATGACGTCATCTGGCAGGCCATCCGAAATGTTTGATTACCAACAACAGCAAGACACATGCACAGCGGAGATAGATAACAATTCTGACTGACTTGCAAAATTACGGGTACCAGGCTGAGTACTACAGTTATGGAGAGATATGTAACTGATGTATTGGCATCAAAGGCACAATGAATTAAAGCTGAACTGAATCACCTTGTTGTTTCTGTCGAGACCGCTGCCGACGTAAGGATACATAAGGTATTTTCCACCGTGGGATCCACTTGGCACACAGTCTGCAGTGATATCGTGTGTACTCCCAAAGTTGTGACCTAAAATATCAGTAAGCACGAGTACAAGTATGAGTAGGTAGGGGGTACACATTGCACTCAACACACACCACGTCATTAGAAACGAGCCTGTCCAGACAATTAACTGCACTGATACTGACAACGAGAACTGACTAACGACATAAAACAAGCACAAAAAACAGAAAAAATGCAAAAAATGACCAGAGAAAAACACAGCAAACAAATAAAAAACATGCTGCAACAGCCTGGCAATGTAATGTGATCAAGAAAGGGAGTGCGGAAAAAAAGGGAAAGGTCATACACTTGATATAGTGCCCGTTAGTGAAGAAACCTCACTGCAGAAGCGCTCAGGTATGGCACGCGTTGTCGAGGGATTTCACAGTTTTACCTGCTCACACGTGTTTATCCACAAATGGAATGAACCATATCTGCCTTTTCCTTCTCAGCTAATGCTGGTCCTCATTTATTGACCCCGGAGGGATGGAAGGCTGAGTTGACCTAGGCAACACCACGGTGAGTAAACAGTCTGCCCAAGTGTGCTATGTGACAGCTATCACAGTTGTTAGCATCACGCCTCACTGGGCAGCTGGAGTGCAGGGGCTATAAGCATCGAACTCAGGACCTCTCTGGACACAAGCCACAATGTTAGCTACTGAGCCACCGAGTAACCAGACAAAGTGGGCAAACCTGGAGCCCACACAAGTCATCCACAGCATACTAAATATTGAACTTGCAAAATAGTACACTGCATCAGTTATGCATATATTGTTCTTAAAGAAAATCAACAACTATGGTAACGAACCGATTATGAACGTAAGTGAAGATATAAAATCTGTCTACATGAAATGACAAATAACTCACAACAACTCACCCAGCTCTGCACGTTGTAAGAATTGACGATTTGTTTGTGTCAGTGATAGTACCACAAAATAAACAACAACATAACACAAAAATTACGACAAAATCCTTTACAATGGAGATCTTTCATCCAACATCAAGTCACACCATGTTTCGGCACTGTGTCATGTCACGACACGTTACTAAGTCAAAGTTGCTCGGCGTAAACAACAACAAACGGGTGTGTTTTCTTTCTTCGACTTGTCATTGCACCGTAAGGCAACACAAGAGAAAAAAACTCCACAAGCGACGAAAAGCATGCAATATAACATCATCGGCACTGTGTCATTTGCTCGTGAAAGTGCCCCATTACTACGCACTGTTATATGTAACTCAGTATGGAACAGGCACCTGGATCAAATCAGCGTGGCCGTCCTCTGCGGGTAATGAAATGAATAGCAGGAAAAGCTAATGAGTACACGACACACTAGCCTTAAATCCATGGTCTCAGTGTCTGGCTGAATGCTACAACAAGAGGCCAAAGTAATTTGGTGAAGGCTGCATCGAATCCCCCTCTCCCTTGCTGTGGGGAATCCGAACCCCCGTCTAACACAATGTTCCGTGGGTCCCCAAAGTGTTCACCCCAAACAACATCTTGATCTGCTTAGCCATTTTTGCACAGTGAAGCTGAGTTGAGCCGCGTGACAGACAGACTGTCAGACATCATTGGTAACAATAGTCTGCATCTCATGCATTCCAAGCAGCCCAAAATGAATTTCAGGTATGCCTAGTGGGCCTTGAAGCTCCACATAAGCTTAATATTCTGCTATACTTTTACATTATCTAACACAGTATTTCTCTCAATTCATCACGAAAACAAGAACTAAGTGATACAATACGAAGTGCCAATGTCATACCATGTGCAGTAATTAGAACAGCCTCTTGTGTGAAAATTACGTCGTTCTGCGTTCTTCTGTATGTCGTAAAAGCAACACCCCCATCTGCAATGGCATGTTCCAAAACTGTCCCTTCAGAATTCATACTTTCTGCTAACTGTCACGGCATACATCACAAATGTAACTCACATTTTTCCTGCTTTTGCCACTGCCAGAGCTACTGTATCTTTAAATCTGTATCTTTGCTAAAATGGCCTCAAGTTTGCAACTGCGGCAAAACTGTCCAAAATGGTCAAAAATAATGACCAAAATGGTCCACTTTGATGACCAAAATGGCCAATGACCGCATCCAAAATGGGTCTGAGCAAACAGAATTGAAATGCAATGCTGAACGTATTATTTTGACAAATAAAATGTCAAACAAATGCACCGTTCAACTGTCACATCTTTCACAAAAGTCCTTAATCTCATCTGGGTGACTCAGTGGTGAACAGGTTAGTGTTGGTCGCACGACTTGCACTAAGCTTCCCCCTCAACCTCCGCAGCGTCATCTGATTACTGATGACGGTCTGGAGTAAAAGAGGGAACATTAACACAGCTGCTCTAGTTACTATAGTACAGTGCAATAGCCTACTCTTTTGTGTGATGTTCTAGGCAGCTTACAGGTCCAGCAGATTGGGTTTTTGTCACACTGGGACCCTTACGCTGTGATTAGCCTAGAGGCGGTTGCCTACAGTTCATATTGTAACACAGTGGAGTGGTTCTGG
>Ga0126335_1001779_pt1 | contig 12421 bp, 4 predicted proteins | sample OlaspJWI45metaG_FD_108409 | JGI IMG/M metagenome (GOLD analysis project Ga0126335, IMG submission 108409) | Marine gutless worms symbiont microbial communities from Oahu, Hawaii - Olavius sp. 1 OAHU.JWI-45 metaG | ecosystem: Host-associated > Annelida > Digestive system > Unclassified | place...
ACATCGATGGGGAAAATGTGTTGCACTTGAAGGAGATTACATTGAAAAACTATAAAGTGAATTTGATGACAGTCATGTGCTTCTATGTTTTTCTCATTACTTATTGATCAACCCTCGTATGGTCTGAATACTGTCACAGCTTATTTCTCCAATAAGACAATGTGAAATGCAAATCATATCAATCACCTATTACTGTAAAATTGTTTAAAGAAGCTATTATAAATGATTGAATGTTTTCACAAAAAAGAAATAAATAAAAGCACAGAACATACCGAACGACAAATACTAGTAAGTCAGATGCAGCTTGTAGCTTCATCGGAACATGAAACACTGATCGAGAACTGACTGCTACAGTTGGCACATATATTAGTAGATGTTGATCTTCACGCAGTTCCTCATAGTTGGCCAAACTAGCAGAGAGGTTGACTGAGCCAATGTATGACTGTTTCTCTCGAGCGCTGTCCGCAAACCAGTCATACGTCTTCATTTTGACACCAGACGTACTTCCGACGGCAGCACAGTGGTGTTCCTGCGACACACTAAAGACCGAGTAGTAAACGGAGGCAGAATGATTCAGTGTTGGATGCCACCAGTGATACGGCAATACTGCGCTAGCGACGCACAGCCTTTCCGGACTCGTGATGTCCACAACGCATGTTGACATCAGCTCTTCTGACTCTTTCCGAATAAACATAACCGCACAGAGTTGCCTGATCTGTTGAAGATCATCATCGCCATGCCCACGGTTCTCCAAGGCATCGTCCGTTGCATGACCCATGTGAAAAACAACTTGCAAACGTGGCTGCAATATCATCAATACGTCGGTGCTGAGATGAGCAGAAATGGCATAATTACTGATGTACTGTACACCAAATATCTCGTCTCGACCACCAGCTGACGTAAACAATTTGGATGCTACACTGTCCGACTCCGCAGCAAATGGTCCATACCTAGCGGTTACTGACTGTAGTCCGGGTAACACCACTAGTGGCCATTCTTGCAAGCTAGTGTCATTCAGAACAGGATAAAACGGCTTCATGAAAAATCCCGAAAAAGGCGTGCCGTGGACATTGACATCCAAATGCACGGTGGCTGTGCACTTATCTAAAACACACAATAGCTTAATAACAACAGCAGTTCGAGTCATTTCACTGCACAATGCACAGACACACCTCGGTAATAAAGTACAGAAAGTGTCTGTCACAAAAACCAAACAAAACAAAAACCCTATTATAACACTGGCCCTAACCTAGACCAAATATCGTCTGTTATAGTATAGTAAACAATGACTATTTAACCGACGGAGATTATTGTTCAATATTTCATTGAGCCGTTTAAGTCGCGACTATTTCATTACTGTGGACATTACCTATCAAACCCACACAAATGAATGCTTTAAAATATTAAAGTTTAGCTGTACGCTTAACATATAACACTAATATTGCCAACAACACGCAAAATTATGAGTTTATTATCACATGCAAACAATAAACAAAATATCAATGAAAACAACATAGATGAGTGTATTAAATTAATCGGAGTACATGCTAGGGAGCACCCATCATTTACTATTAAAGTAACAAAGTAAGTAAGTAATCTTCATTGCACAACGACAGACACATTTACGTTACAGAACAAGAAATTACAAACACTCAATAAGTGAACAAATGGTAACAAACAACAAACACATGCAGTGGTCCATCATACATTGTTTAGATTAGAAATTACAAAATACGCAGAACACAAGTCAACCAAAGACGTTTAAACGAAATGCTGGCTTGCGTCCCATGACTCCTGTCACCAGTTTATCATTCAGTGCAATAAAGCTTCATATTTTTCTGACTAGGGATGTACAACTTTTGACTACACGGTGTACAAGCTACAAACTTAGCACTTCTTGCAGTCCGCATATGCATAACTTTTTGTCACTGCAGAAACTGCATTTCATCTGATTCTGATGTCATGAAGCACGCGGCTGCATCTTTATCAGCAGATATTCTCAGACTCTGCTCTGTACGAAATGACGATATTTGGTTTTCGTGGCTTGTGCGACACAGCCCTTCAGTTCGTGGAAGTTAAGGTTGGTCGTATGTTGTTGCCAAGCTACTATATACCTGTAGTGCCTGTACAGGCCTACATGGTGTTGATTCACATCTTCAGCAGATGCCGACAGCAACTTGCAGACTTTGTCCGTCATGGAGTTCGACATGGACTCTGCACTTCCGATTCACCGTGCATTGACGAACGTCTCTGTCTGCCTGTCTGTTTGTTTGTCATATACGATAATTTTTTGAAATCTTTGACCTAGAAACTAAAAAAGTGCATTTTGGTGTGAGGTACATCAACTTCAAAGAATTCTTGGTTCGTATATCAAGGTTAGGTTATCGGGTCAAGATCAAGGTTACTGCCAGTTAGGTTAGAAGGCAATGTTTGTGCTAGTTTATTTTCAACAGATGCAATCCCTGGTAACTTTCAGACAACAGCTAAAAACCAAACTCTTCAAACAGTCTTGCTGAATTCAACTGAACTGTCCGCGCGTCATCAGTGATTCAATTCCAAAGTTGACAAGATGCATTACAGCTCGACTACTTACTTACCACTTGCAATTCAGTAAAATCAGTATAAATCACTGCCATTATGTTATGTTAACTGAGTTGTCTGCATCCATGATGCAATCCCAAAGTGCAATTTGTTTTTGTTACGAAATGTCTGTTTTGTGTATGTTGTAAGTTTAGTCATTTTTAAGCAAAATCAGCATCATTTTGCAACAAAGGTAGGCGCTGCGTACTTATCAGTTGCTTATAAGTTGACCCGTTCGTTTAGTTTTTCTGGTAAAGTGGCGCGCATATCACGTAACCTATGGAAACTATCATGGATAAGCTGCATTTCAGGCTAACCCGGACGGCCACGCCCACCGTACAACACATTAACGGTTAGCGAAATAAAGTCGTAATAAAAATGCTACTTATTAAAAATAACATACAACTAAAATCAACCGCAGACAGTACAAAAATACGAGTCACTTACAGAGCTGAAATAATCCGAGAAAATGGAACAGTGCCAAAGCAGCACGCATCATTATCGCAAGTAATTAGAACTACTTGAGTACAACAAAGTTGTGACGACGTCGAAGTTTATTTCAAGACATCATGATGATTGTTAGATATCTATCTCCCAGCCTTTAATGCAACATATCAACGAATTACTACAATGTCAACAACTAGACAGCTGCATAATCAATACAGTCTGCATAAACAAGTGCCACAAGATGGCGGAATTAAGTGGAATTAAGTCAGTAAGTAAGCCAGCCAAGTGGCCAAAAATTTTGTGGGGTCGGTCGGTGACCAGTGGAAAAGACGGATGGAGTAGAGATATGGAGAAAAACACAGAAAGAAGAAAAGTTTTAAAACACCAGTACGGACTGTGTAAGACAGAAGACTCCAAGAATGAGACAAGAATGAGACAATTAAACGACGGGCTCACATATAATATGATAAGAGCATGATGTTAGGTTTGATTAAGAGATGTTGGGTTTGATTAAGAAAAATTTTATATATTTAACAGAGGAGGCATTTGTTATACTATATAAAAGTTTAGTCAAATTTATTTGGAATATGCTAACTCAGGTCTAATAAAAGATACAGAAAAGGTCCAGATGAGAGCAACTACATGTAAGTTGGTCTTAACTGTTAAGCATTTAACGTATAAAGAAAGGCTTCTGCAATTGAAATTGCCAACATTGAAATACAGACGTTTAAGGGGTTATATGATTGAAGTTTAAAAAAATATTAACAGGCAAATATGACACTAACGTTACTTTAAGTTTTGAAAAACACCAAGATTGTAGAACCAGGGGCATAATTTAAAGACTTCAACCAAAGATGTCATTATGATTTAAGGAAATATTTCTTCTGTACACGAATAATACATACTTGGAACAGTTTGCCAGAAACTGTCATCTCTGCTAGTACTACTGACTCCTTTAAGAATAAGCTAGACAAGTTCTGGAGCAATGATCTTCTTTATAACTACAAGACTGAATTAACCGGAATAGGAAATAGAAGTTTCATTAATAATTTAGATTATAATGTACAATTTGTACAAAATATGTTCTATGTAATTTGGAGGGCATAGAGGCTATGGCCTACACCTGCGTCTAAACTTCTTTTGCTTTGCTTTGCTTTGCTTAGAGGATCTGTGCGACGTAAAGAAACTGGCTGAGAAGAAATGTAAGGTGTTGCATATCGAAAATAGATTTTCAGTTCCGAGACGTCAATTGACTGGGTTCGTGGTCACCAAGCAGAATAAGCGAGTATGTTATACACTAAACACTATGACAATAACACTAACATATGACAAATCAACGGTCTAGTCTACATCAGGGGCGGATCCAGGAATTTTGTAAAGGGGAGGCCCGGTAAGGGGGCGAAGCCCTAAACCGAGCGCCAAAGGCGCGCGCCGGCGGGGGCCTCCCCAGAAAATTTTGAAAAATTAGATGCGATTTCCTGCAATCTGATATATATTTTTGGAATCAAAATGGCCTCGGATATTATTCAAAATGTGGCCTTTGCAGAACAAAAAAAGTAGCGGCCACGATTTCGATTCACACACACACGCACACTTCCAAAAACTCCTCGGATTTCGGCCACTATAAAATCCAAATTCAATTTCAAACATATTTTTTCAGGCATTGTGTACAATGTATAAAATAAAATTGACTTTGCCCCAACACTCTACCATTAATCAAGTTTGCAATAAAGCTTGTTTCCTAAAGTGCTCATTCTTCAAACCATAACATCAAGACAAAGTTTCTATAGCAGAAATTGCTCGTTTTCTACAGATTAGAATCCCACAAAAATAACAAATACCACCTCCTACATAATATTCTCTATCAACAGACTTGCTCCAGCATATGAATTATTGTGATGCTGTTTTTCTGCACGAGTTGTTAGTTCTCTCCACATTGTGTTATGGTCATGGTGGGGAAACATGGAGCACGATGAGCTGCGTGACAGTGGCTAACAGGAAGCGACTGGAGTGAGCAGAGGTTTAACGTCCCACTCGACACTTAAGCGACTGGAAGCTGCACATCAAAAATGGCAACGTCGAATATTAGGAGTGAACTGTTAAGATAAATATGAAATGACGAGATTAGATCCAGTACAGATGTAGAAACTCTCGAAGTTATATTGAGGAGATCCAGACGACGGTGGCAAGGACACGTGCTCAGAATGGCTAACGACAGAATTCCGAGACAAGCACTGACATGGTTCATAATTATTGGAAGATAAAGTGCGAACGACGAAGGAAATCGTGGAGTGACACACTGTCGGAAGACTTGCAGAACACACAGATGACATGGAATGACTACTATAGAGAAAGTGCAGATGACCTGTCATTGTGGAGGAGCTGTATTGCCCAGCATGCTACTGCACATGGAATATGAACGTAGAAAACGCACGTGCCAGACTAAAGTCAAGGTCACTGATGCTGATATTAATGGTCTGAAAGTAAGACAGCATGGCAAATGACACGGCAAATAAACATTCAATATGCGTTATGTTTAAAAATAAAAGCAACATATATCGACATTTTTATTACTAAATCATTGAAGTAAGCTAATTAATTTTTCAGCAAAAGATTAACGATAGCTGGCCCGCCACGGTGCCCAGTGTGGTGCTGTCTTTACAATACACTTTACCCAGAAACACCCAAAATGGCAAAACCTTACTTCCAATCGCAAATTCGATGGCAGATTCTGAATCGGAAAGCACGGATTCCTATTCGATTTTCGAGACATTTGCGGGTGACAGACAGACAGACAGACAAATGGACGGACAACACAGACCATTACTATAGCTGGCCCCCACATTGGGCGAGGCAGCTAATAACAACAGAAGCGACTCTGCCAACACTGGCATAAAATGCTAAAAATAACACACTTGGTCACTGATCCTAGTATCACACATCACACAGAATAAAACATCCAAACAGTGTCAGTACACTACTGCTTGTTTTATAGGAAAACAACGGCAACGCATCATATACTAAAACAAGAACATTCCGAAAAAGTTTCAACTGCAATATCTGGAAGACCACAAATAAGAATGGTTTAACAGAAAACCTAACATACTACTAATAATTATCCAGCAAAAACAGCCAAAGGTAATAACACAAACACACAACTTTACACAACAAATTATTTAACACAGCAAGTTACAACAACAAATGCAACAGTTCTAAACTACTAAAAACTGAGCCATATGTATCGACTTTTTCAAGCATCTTTCAATAAGAATAAAAATTATTATATTAATGCAAAATCATGTCCCAAAAAGCAGCTAGTATATAATATTGCTATCATTTACAGTAGTATGCAGAACGTTAGCTCACATATAGCAACTAATATATTAAACTAAAAATTAATAATTATAGTTACGAAACATGTTAAATTAATCAACAAACTACTGACGCACAATGTAGAAAAATAAGCGATCTTCTTCAACACATGCATTACTACACTGTGTCTTCAACAAATGTTCAAGTTATTAGATGCGTCATGAGGCAATGCTGTCTATTACTTAGGCATTCAGGGAACAAATTCACATTCAGAGCACAGCACTGAGATGTCGTCAGCTGAAGATGTGAATGCCATCAGTTTCTTTTTTGCTTGGGGTCATCCCCACCCCTCCACTGACCTCTGACATCCAACAGGATGATTACGAATCCCCTGACATAGTCTACAGTAAGCCAAATTTCAAACAACTCACGGCTGCAGGTTGCGAAAAAGCCTATGGGAAATGTGTAGTAAAAGTGTTATTTATTAGCTGGCCCACCACTACAGTAATGGCCGCATTGTCTGTCTGTCCGTCTGTCTGTCAGTCACACATGAATATCTCTGAAACTAAACAAGACAGATGCATGGTTACTTAAAAAAACTCAAATAGGAACCGGGCTTCCTGATTAACAATCTGCGATCAGATTCGTGATCAGAAGTATGGTTCTGCCATTTTGGGTAGTTACCGCTGAAGACTGACAATGGTAAAAACTGGACAAGAGTGGAGTTCACGGGGACGCGTGTCGTGCAGCAGTAGGTCTGGTGAACAGCAGCACTGGAGAGCTGCAAAATTTCCGGAAAACCGCAGACAGGTTCGATCTACCACAGCTATAGCAATGGTCAGCATTTTCTGTCCAAGCAAGATGAACCTATTGTTACTATTAACCTTGAATAGGAAATCTGGGTTCCTGGACCAGAATGTGTATCCTATTCGCAAATGGAAGTATGGTACTGACTATTTTCCCAATTCCGAACATAAGCAATGGGCGTTTCACGATCCAACCTTTAAGGGCCTACAGGCCAGCTATTGTTCCATCACATCTGGGATGATACAATGTTACCATTTGTTATGTTCATTATAAGCTCATTTTGATCACTGTGGAGCAATAGCTCTGCTGACAAAAAATGCACTTCCATAACTACCATATCGATGACTGCCAGTAATTTGCCACACGTTGAGGTCTACTTTCACACGATGTCAAGTAACAACTGTGCGAAACTGTGCGAAACTTTCTTAGCAGGCGTCTTCAAATGCTCTCCGTCAAATCTTGCATGTTCTCTAGAAAAAGTTGAAACAGTTAAATGAGAACAAATGCAGCAACAATATGACTTAAGAAACAACTGCATTTTCATAACAGTTGCCAAGTGACAACAAGCTTGAGTCGACATGCACTGTGTAGCAAACCTTTTCACTAATTACTTTTAACTTTGACTTAGATGTCTGACAGTGGACTTAGCTGGATATTAATGAGTTTTTTGACTGCATAAAAAACACTTGCATTATCACATAATATACAACAATAAATATAGAATATGATATATGCCTGCTGGCACTGGACATCACACAACCTTTATCTGTGGAGAGACAACAGATGATGGAACATCATGAAATACAAGATTTCCTAAACACCACATTTACTTATATTGAAGGCTGTCTTATGGCCTGGAAGTTGGAACCCATGAAAAACCAATAACATTCCAAATGAAAAGGTAAACTGTGCCATGCTCATATATGCAAGGTACTTATTTAACACACAACCAGTGGGATCATCCCCCCGGCCAAACAACAACATCAGCTATCACCAAATTATAACTTATACTGAGTCAGCTACCATTTGTATGACACGGAATGACAATTAACAAATACGTCATTGACAAACTACTCATTCACTCGTTTAGTGCTTTGAACTTTGTGTTCTTCAACAATAATGACTGTAATGACTATCATTTTGTACACTGCAACTATGGGTCATATGGCACAGTATAAATTATGCGGATAGCAGACACTCACGAAGGAGTATTTTTTCCGATATTTCATCTTCGCTGCTGGATTCAGCAACGGTTTCCATAGTACTCACTGGACGAAATGCATACCTGCCAACATGCCAAAAAGTTGCAACATACCTATAGCATTACACTCAAAAAATTCCAACAAAAAAAAGGAAAAACATAAATGTGTGTCAATGTCTTAACTTGCAACTGCCAAACACACTGTGACTACTTGTTCCTTCTTACGTGCCTTAGAAATATTCTTACTTAGATACTTATCTAATTACTTAATTATACAAAACACAGACTGCTAGACAAAGATATAGGCACACAGATCGACTGAAACTCGGTTTTGGCTACAACGACGAAATTGGCGATATTTTTAGTTTCAGTTACGGCCGTACTTGTGAAGCATGGTTTTGGCCTACTTTCAGCCATGGCTGAAACTACGACAAGGTTTCAGCGTGAACCGAAGCTGTCCCTGTTAGTGATTTGCTAGCTCCATCGCGGCTCTGCTGCCAATGTCTGCAGTGAGTAGGTCAGAAAGACAGCTGAACTAAATTTTTCCAGTCGGGTACAGTAAGGTGACTTGTACTTAAAACAAAAATTGGCTTCTAATCCCATCTGGATTTTTTTTATAAAGTTGAGGGGCGAAGCATCCACTTATTTAATTTCAATTAGTGACTAATTTTGCAACTTTCACAAAAAGTTTCCTTCTGATTGGATGCTTGCTAAGTTGTATGTTCATGATGTGTTAAAGAAAGTAGCTTCAGTTTTAGTTTCGGTTTCGGCCAAAACTGTGATCACAGTTCTGGCACGGTTTCAGTTTTGGCGGAAACTGAAAATGTAGTATGGCCAAAACTGGAAAATGGTTTCGGCCAGTCATTAATGTATAAATTAAAAAGTGACACATGTTACGTTTTGTTTTCGTCGACTGGTCTCCACAGCCACATGAGAATCACGAGCAGGAAGAACATCTGAACTTCACTGACAGTTGTCAGTATCCACTCATGTTTCCAGTCCTAGCAAAAACAGTAACGCACTGCATCAGTTAACGATCACGCCCATAGATCTCCACCGTGATTCACAAATTACAATCAGTGAGTGAGCAATGTGAGACAGCTATGCTATCATAGGCCATACCATGTCGCCATTAACATGTTAAGGAATTAACGAAGATTTTAAAAATTAACATGTCAAAAACAGTTACACCGTATAAGAAACCAGAATTATCCACTGGAAACTAAACACGACGACAGACACACAAACAGAGACACTGCCACGATATAACATGTGCCATCCTAAGATGGACATAAAAAAGTACATTAGCACAAACCTCCCAAAAACAAACGTTATTTGTTTGATGTTACGCATTTACTTTACACTTTTACAGTCGCAGCACTGCTACAATTTTTGATATTGAATTTACACTTAATTGCTATGCTGTTATTTGTGCCACACAATAACTTTTGTTGTGTTTCTGATTCAAATAAACTTGTAGTGTAACTTGTTACTTTGTAAAGCTTTATCTACTGTCATTCGAAGCTTACCTGCAACATTACCGCAATTAAGCTGTGTCCGAAAGAAGGACAAACCTGCGCGCAGCCGTGACCTTGCCCTTGGCCCTATGACCTTGAAACTGGATCGGGACATAGATATTCTCAAGCCGTATCGCCTAACCGAAAACGAAGTTGCTAGGTCAAGCCGTTCGAAAGTTATAGCTTAAATAAGTACAAAAATAGCTCTCAAGGTCAAAGGTCAAATCTTCCAACCACCTCTAGCAGTCAAACGATTCATATTCCTACCAAGTTACATTAATTTCTGATCAGTAGTTTTCGAGATTTTATGTGGACGAACAGACACACAGACAGATGCTGCCAAAACAATACCTGCTCGCAGCATGTGCGCAGGTAATTAACCCGACAGTAAAAATTAACTGCGGAAATGCACATAATTTTGACTATAACGTTACCACCAAAAACATTTATATCTAATATTTAACTTGCTGCACAAATTAACGATATCTTTTTAAACAGAAATACATTGTGTGTAAAAAAATACCTGCTGACAGCTGTTAAATAATCCAGTTACCAGAGTGTAGGCACCCAAGCCAATGTTTGCTGCAAGAAATTGCAAAAAACTATAATAACTATCTCAACTTACATTACAGCACAAATACAACAAGTAAATAAAATTGACGCATACCACTTTAAAATGTCAGTTTTCAGACAATTTCAGAAGACCAACCCACTTGTTATACAACTGCTACAGTACATATTGCCATCATGAGCTTAGACATTTGGATTAAGACAAACAGAAATTAAACTGTGTCTGAGAGGAGCACAAGCCTGCACGCTTGACCTGACCTTGACCTTGGCCCTATGAACTTGAAACGGGATCGGGGCATAGATATTCTGAAGACAAATCTCCACACAGAAAATAAAGTTGCTTGGTCAAGCCATTTGAAAGTTATAGCTTAAATAAGTACGAAGATAGCTGTAAGGTCAAAGGTCAAGGTCAAATGTCACCAACTTCCAACCACCTCTAGAGTTCACCACGGGGCATATTTTTACCAAGTTACGTCAATTTCGGATCAATAGCTTCGAGATTTTATGCAGACACAGATGCCGCCAAAAACAATAACTGCTCACAGCATGTACTTAAAGACTGTGACTTCTAACAAAGCCTACCATTCTGTCGCAAATAAGGCTGAATTGTTTTCTTACATAAAAATTGCAGCTATATAATGTACCCCACAAATATTGCTATTTTCTATAACCAGCTTAGCATGCCATTGCTTTATAAATTTTACAAACGACCTCTAAAACTAGTACATATGCACATTATAAATAAAATAAATTAATCTGTAACAGAATAGACCTACTTATCCATTTTAAAAAACTATGGTTTTCAGTGAAACATTTTAAAGAATCACTCAGTTAATTACGTTAGCAATGAGCTAGACATTATCAGCGATGCTTACTTGCGAACACCGTGATGCAACATGCCATAAAGATGGTGAAAATGACAAACTTTGCTTGGCTTGAATGTCGACGTTGGAACAAATAAACAAATGTGTTTATTGAAAACACTGTAATCTGTGCTGCAGTGAAGAATAAATAATAACGATATTTCAATCAATACTAACGAACAGAGCTAGTAAGTAATAATGCAGGCATTGGCTAAAAATAAATGGGACAAAGTTAGAGTATTTCTGAAATGATTTTCGACAAACCATAAATTAACAAAGACACATTTGCTCACAACTACATGCTTTCATCAGTGTTGTGCTTATAACCACAACTGACTTCACTCAACTGGCACAATAACAGTTCTTCTGCACGACACCTTCGTGTCCCAGGACAATCCGGACCAGTAGCCATACCAGCACTGTTTTTATTGCTTTTAACCCAAGGGTATAAAAAACAATAAAAATTATTTTAAAATCAAAACTAAATAACACTTATGTGATCCAGAGAAAGCTAACCAAAAATGAAATAAAATTCATAACAAATGTATCTCAGGTATTAAATGTTTATTGCAATCAGATTTGTTGTGAGTGCTATAATGAGTACTGCAAGGATACCCAGCCAGTAACGAGCAATAACGCCAGTGAGAACACAACTACTGCCACAGTCAGCAACCATGGCTCATTATATTTTATCTACAAAAAACAGCAAAGAATCAGCTTAAACAATTTATACTTAAATCTTGTACCACAAACACATATGCTGTTTAGGAGAGTACATTTAATTCATCAGCTTGCTGAACAACCCGTACAGATTTTCTGCGAAATTTATCTTACTCAGTTTCTGGTGCAGTCGTGCAGTCTTTTATTTTAGCGTGTGAGTGAGTAAGTGAGCAGAGATTTAACGTCCCACTCGACACTTTATAGGTTATTTCGGGGACGATTTTTACAGGCCAGATGACCCAACCAACAGTGTAAAAGCACTGAAAGAAGCCAGTTGGCCACTGAGATAGGCTTTAGTCCCACCAGAACCACTCCACTGTGTTACAATATGAACTAGGCTAACTGTAGACAACCGCCTCTAGGCTAATCACAGCGTAAGGGTCCCAGTGTGACAAAAACCCAAT
>Ga0126335_1001780_pt1 | contig 12420 bp, 5 predicted proteins | sample OlaspJWI45metaG_FD_108409 | JGI IMG/M metagenome (GOLD analysis project Ga0126335, IMG submission 108409) | Marine gutless worms symbiont microbial communities from Oahu, Hawaii - Olavius sp. 1 OAHU.JWI-45 metaG | ecosystem: Host-associated > Annelida > Digestive system > Unclassified | place...
ATGGTACAGAGGCTTGTCCTACCAACTCGAGTTCTAAACATTCATTCCAGTTTACAATAAACAGAGTGCTTTTTAAAATATTTGGCGTATTATCCAAAGACTCCATTAGTGATATATGTTATTGTTTTGGTTTACTCTCGGCTGATGAAGCAATTTGTGTTCGTCAAGATAGATTTAGGAATCGATATTCTGCGTCCCAAAATGGTATTTGCTGTGTATTATCTAAGTACTGACATTGTAAGTGTAAATAATTTTGTTTGCTAGTTTTTTGTGCTGCCAATTAAGTTGGCGAATAAAGTTCTATATATAAGCACGCAGAGTCAATGATATAAGCCTATATAGGCGGCTCCTCTTCACGCGGGAGTGTACTACGTGCATCAGTTATACCTATGACTGGCTGGGCGCCTCTTCTCAGAGTTCGTCGTCGCTTTTTAAGGTCGGGCAACAGTTAATGATACGCGCTCATTGAATACGCCGCGGCACGGTCCACTGCATCACAGCATGGGGCATGAGGGGCGGGGAGGCTGGGTGAGAAGGGAACGGGAACGGCGAGATTGTGTGCGATGTCTGACTTCTGCATGCTATAGGCGCCGGCGCGTCGCGTCTGTTACGCTCCAAATACATCACTTCACTTCTCTCTCAACAGCCATAGCGGTCTACTCGATTACGATATGAATGCATATTAAGTCGCACCCATCCCTCTGTCTGGTAGCGCAGCCTTTCATGTGCGAACTTGGAAATCTGTAACGGCTTCGGGCGATGAAGAAACGTAGTATGGTATGTGCTATAAATATGTAGTGTCTAAGTAGCATTGCATTGCAGTAACGGCAAATGCCTACGTACGATGGCTAATATCGCTCACACCAAGAAGGCCTACACTACATATTAATCACAGCTGCATCCCAAATCGTAAATAGGCTAATAATAACGTGCTTTACAATCGCTGCGCTCAGTCGCAAAAGCAGAAACTTAGAACAGCAGGCATAAAGAACAGCTTAAGTGATCGTAAGCTGACCTCTTCAAGTGGTCAAAGTAATTTGGCAAAACCCGTATCGAACCCCTTCCCTCCGCGAGGGGGATTGGGACCCCCACACAATACAATGCGCCTTGGGTCTTCAACAGTCTTCATATAATCAGTCAGATTTATGAATCGATATTCTGTGTCCGAAAATGGTATTTGCTGTGTATTATCTAAGTACTGACATTGTAAGTGTAAATAATTTTGTTTGCTAGTTTTTTGTGCTGCCAATTAAGTTGGCGAATAAAGTTCTATATAAAAGACAAAATTTTAACTGCCATTCGCGTTCATCGGTTGCTTTTTGCCAAATTCCTCATTGACTAAATTCAGTTTTATCAGCGCCGTAGAATGGTCAACTTTTAGCTGCTTATTAGCGCATGTATCTCGATATCATCGTATATCATAACTCACCCGTAAATAGCGTCCTTGTCGCGTTTGAGTTGACCGTCAGGCGACGCTCCGCCGCCGACCAGCCCCGCACCTCCTGGATAGCCGGGGGCGCTCGGTGCCGGCGGACCGTACGACATGGGTCCGGCGGCGCCGCAAGCGCCGACTGATGGCGGGTAAGTGGGTGAGTGATGCGCTGACCGTGGGTCGTACATGGAGCTGGGACAGAGTCCGTAGTGTTGCTGTGGTTGCTGCTGCGGTTGCAGGTCGTTACCATCGTACTACAACGATACAGACACACTGACCTTATAGTTATTAACAGCAGGCCAATGAGTGACTTAAAGATAGTCAAAACAGAAAACGCAAAACGAACCATGTGGCCCAATGGACGGCGCCGATCTCCATTTCAGTAGCCTTCAGCCAGACACCAGCTTCCACTGGGAGATCATACGGGGCTAGTGCACCACGTGGTGAGTCGGATATCAGTTTACTTCCCAGCCATTAGACCAGTACCAAATTATGCTGCTTGACGACAGAGGCATATATGGGTGTAAAACCGTGTAAATAACTTGCCCAAAGTTACTACCATCAGCGGTACCCGGCCGAGACTCGAACCCGCGACCTCCTGGTCACACAGTCACCACGCTACCTAATCAAAGTAACAACATAATGCAGTCCGTAAGTAACATAGGTCAGCATTTGTACCATGTACTTGTAGTTTCGTATATTAATGGGTCGTTCCTTCTAACAGTCTCTTGGATTGCCTTAAGCTACAAGTACATGAAGTAGAATAAATGGCAAATTCAGACAGGGGTGTTGAGGGCTTCGTGGATGAAACAGTATGGTAAAATAGGTCGCAACACATCAGAGGAGGTACTATTTGAGCTAATAAAAACAAAATGCTTGTCAGTATTATACTATGTTACAGAGGCTTGTCCTACCAACTCGAGTTCTATTCCAGTTTACAATAAACAGAGTGCTTTTTAAAATATTTGGCGTATTATCCAAAGCCTCCATTAGTGATATATGTTATTATTTTGGTTTACTCTCGGCTGATGAAGCAATTTGTGTTCGTCAAGATAGATTTAGGAATCGATATTCTGCATCCGAAAATGATATTTGCTGTGTATTATCTAAGTACTGATGTTGTAAGTGTAAATAATTTTTGTTTGCTAGTTTTTTTGTGTTGCCAATTAAGTTGGCGAATAAAGTTCTATATATAACCAGTATCCACATATACAGTCCACATGGTTAGAAATCGGTCGACGATGTGTCACTGACAAAAGAAGCTATTATGACGTGTTAAGCATAAAAGCGGGTTGTTTAGCGTCATCTGTTAACAGTATATGCAAATGTTGTTGTTGGACGATGAGCAGTGATAACGTATACGCTATTTAGGCAGACGGGAATGGACGGTTCCGTCTGCCTAGCCGTCTGCAGCATCTGAAGCCGGCCAGCAGCAGCCGACCAGCATGCACGCAGGCTGCATGGCACGCAGCTTTCAATGTGGTTCTAATAAACGCATCCGGCAGACAGACAGAACACACACGCAGACATGAAGCACAAACGGGTAGAGCTGGCAACGATAGTACGAACTAACGGTCGGGCGGGCCCCGGCCTCGGCCACCGAGGCACGGAATACGCCCGATACCGACCGACGGAGGCTGCCTTGCCGCCTCGGGCGTTGGTTGCCGGACTGACTGGCGCCAGCGCCTCGGAATGGTCCTCAAAGAACCAACCAAGCACGTGGCATCGGCAATATTTAAACAATGCACTTCCAAGCATTCCTCTAAAAATTACTAGCCTTTACAGACGCGGAAGACATATCGAATATAACTCAGACACGGGACGAAATCGCATTCCTTATATCACACCATTAATTGAACTTTGACGATTCCTGAATTAAATCAGCTGTCGGCTCGGCGTTTCCTTCTTCGTGACTCTCGAGATCCAAGTAGCCTACCAATGCGTTGATTACGATAGTTCCTGTAACGTTGCAACGAGTCAGCAACTCACTAATCAGGACGTGTTAAATAGTAATGGTCACAAAACTTCAGCAATAGGCCTAACTGTTGTTTGTTTTAACAACTGTATGACTCACTCGACCGACACTGCAGCAAACGATATAACGACAGAGAGTTTGATGAAGTCAACATTTGGACGTTTAGTGTCTATCATGGCTGAAGTTCCATGTATGTAAACTGGCTCAGTACAAAGTCAGCAGTACAAACTGTTGAGATTCCTGCATATCGTCTCAGCACAAGGCAACGTCTCATTGTGCACGTGACTAGCCGTGCCTGTGGTTGCCTGTAATGTAGATTTTACATTACGACAAACATGAGCAAAGGCCCGTATGTGGATAAAAGAAGAACGACATCTCGTACTACGTTGAACGACGATAAGTAGGCTACTTTAGCATGGATACAAATTTTGTCATGCCCATAACGCAAGTTAAAATTCTTAACGAGATACAGTATTGTGGTAGGCAATCAAGTCGCAACTGACGTCTGATTTGGATGGAGGACAGTCTGTTCGCTTTCATCGCTTGACAGCCATCTTTAGTGGCGAGTCGAGTTGATTTAATAAGTTAAAGTAACTAATCACGAAGGAACGTGGGTTTGACTTACTCTCGGCGTAGACATCGCAATAGCCGTGCGACTTGGCTAGTTGCAGTAAGTAAGTAAGTTACTAAATCCGAGCAGCGAGTGTTGATGGATCAGCAGTGAGCCGGTATGGTCAAGCCACATCAATCATACTGCCAGAGACACTGACAGTCAGCTGAGCTGCAGTCGACGCGCCTGCAAAACGAGACCGATACAATGCAATAAACTTTTCCGCACTCACGACTATGAACCACGACGATGACACAGACGTAATATATGTACACGGACGGCAAAGCGCTACCGTCGAAGCTACGCCGCCGTAGATTTTGCCAATGGGACTCTCAACCAGCACGCGCCGTAACCGACCGCCGCTATCTATCTGTCGGCCGATCGCAAAGCTGCTCTGTCGAACTTGTTTTTGTTGTTACTGCTACTGCTGCAGCTGCTGCGCCCAGGAGTCTGACAGGCGGGTGATGGGCGGGCTCGCTCACTCGTGCTGTCAATCAGTAGCGTCTTATCCACTCAACGACTGACATGGGGGGCGTGGCGTGCAGGCCTGCTCGCTGTCTCCATCACTCTGTGGACTGCTCGCCGGTGCTTGTCTCACGAGACAACGACGACACGACGAACCGTCCAGGCGAGCAGTGCGGGCGGCGCGGGCGATTATTTGTACTACAGGCCAGCCACGGCCACGGTCACGGCCAACGATGGAGTGTTGGATTTATGACTGAGCGGCAACACACAATACTTCAGCCCTGCTCACTTGCAGGACGCCGCCGCCCTTCACTGCGACTTTTATAAGCTCTAAGCTATGAGCTATATAAAGCTGACTGATGACACAACAGACATGATAAATTGATATGATCTGTGTCTGCTGCTTCATGCTCTGGTGAATACAGGTAACATTCAGTGCACTGCCAATGCCATGTCATTCACTACTAAATGACAAATAGCAATCTTCATTTTATCATCATAATTATAGATAAAGAATAATACCCAGAGTCCTATAGACCAAAACGTAACAAACTGTAAAAATGGATGGGGTATTACACGAAAAACATGAACGTCCACACAACGACAGTCGCATCGACAAACACATCAGAGACATGATCTATACGTGCAAAGAGAGTTTTGCGTCTGCACTCTCTGGCGGAAAAAGTAAATGCGATGCTAGATTAACTTCCCGTTCAATCAAATGCAGACCACCAGCCAGTCACTGTACCTGCGCGCTTTTTGCTGCCGCGATCTTGACGTTCGTTCGTGGTTCTGAATCTACATCAGATTCGCGACCGGAAGTACAGTGGCACCATGGCGTGGCGTATCCCCGTCGAAACTTCGGGACGGTTGTCTCATATGTGCTGTTGCGGGTTTGCGGTCGTTCTGTCTTGTCGGGAAAATGATTCGCGAAATTTGCATAATATTTGGCAGCTTCATATACTTCATTTCCAATGCTCATATATAAGCTTAGTGTAGGCGTACATTGTACACATTTGCGAAACGTATAGATTATATTGACGCACATAAATAAAAATCATATAATGAGGTAAGCTATACCCTCTAAACCCTCGTATTATCCTTCTGTTTTTATGCACACGTGTTGCGCTTGGGGGGTCAAAACATGTTTATGTAGAAAAGGTTGAAATCAACAGAGGTAAGATAGGAAACCTACCATGGATTATCCATTGGTGCTATGACCAGTGACCTTCGAGGTCATTCAAGATCAAAAATTAACATGACCATGAAATTTTGTCTGTTCAAAAAAATCCTTATGTGTTTGACGTCACGCCCAACAACTTCCGGTGCACCGATTGGCGACCTGGTTGTCTTATATTGTACCCACTCCATTCCCAAGAGAAGTCACGAGAAGGCGGTGTCATATGCCAAACATGAATTTTTTTATGACTCAAAAATTTGATGGGAGTATTTTTTACCCTCAAGCGCAAAAAAGGGGCTAATAAAAAGACGATAACAGATAGCTGAATACCATTTTACCACATTCGATGTTTTGTATGCTATGACTCGGCCTACTAAAACTTCAATAAGTCAAATAAGCCTATACTCATCTTTGTTAGCTGGCCCGCCACGATGTGGGGGCCAGCTATAGTAATGGTCTGCGTTGTCTGTCTGCCAATCCGTACATCTGTCTGTCCGTTTGTCACACGCGAATATCTCCGAAACTAAGCGATATAGACGTATGGTAAATAGCAAACTCGAATAGAAATCCGGGCTTCCCGATTCAGAATCTGCAATCAGATTTGCGATCAGAAGTACGGTTCCGCCATTTTGGGTGTTTCCGGGTCGCTTTCTCCGATAAACTGTACCGTAAAGACGGCACCACACTAATGGATACCATAACGGACGATACCTTGTTCTATAGGTTTCTGTATAAGCTGTATTATGCTGCTCTGTGTATAACAAATGGACGGTAGGCTAGCGCTAGACATTGGACACGAATGGAGACGCCGCCGCTGTTAACTCTTGGCATCAGAGCGCCACCTTGCGATTAACAAGCAACGTACACAAACGCATGGATATAGCCTAAACAGTGGTTCTTAGAGTGACGTAGAAGAACGAGCTTGCAGATTAGTTTGAAAGTGTTTTAGATGGCAAAACTTGTAGCATATACGAAAAGAAATATGGCTTATTCAACCTATTCACGACAGCACACATAATGAAGCCTGCGCAGTGAGGAAAATGTAGGCCTATCCATGGACCCCTAAAGGTCCATGGCCTATCCTACAAACGAGTAGTTAGGCTATGAGTTTAATTTTCACAGGTTTATTGTCTTCAGTAATTTTGGACTTTGGAGCCATATAGCGTCCAAATTGCGAAATGCATCTTGTGATCACAGAGATTTAAGAAATTAAGACAGCAATCAGAGTCGAATGTTTAGACTTTCCCTATGAACATTTCAAATTTTCAATAGGCCTATGTTTTTCTTGTTTCATAATTTATGAACACGACAGCACGAGTAATGTGTCAAAGTAAATATGAACTATTCAGCCTACATTGATTTTTTGTTTTTAAGGCTAAAATTACTTTTAATGTTATGCAAAGGACCTTTAGTAAAACTCTACAATAGCATTAAAAGAGTAGGCATGTCTATTAGGCCCTGTATAGGCCTACTTCTCGTTCTTCCAGAAATTTAAGCCTTCTGAGATGTGTACCTGTATTGCCTATACCGCTTGGCCTTAGTGCATTAAATGACGTTTGCGACTGCAGTCCTCGTCTCCAAATCTCCGATATGACATATCACATATGGAGTTGGACGTTGAGATAGCTTACCGATACTTATGATTGGAATCATGATATGCAGAGCACAGTGAGAGCCTTCAACATATGTCCAACTCAACCGTAATGACATATTTATAGTTGTAGCGTACAAGTGTATCGTAGTCATGCAGAAATGATCCAGGCGGACCGTGTGGTGTTACTTAGCAGTTTACAATGCATGCCACAAAGCCGGCGTGTTAATCGGCGTCGTGTCGCGCTGCAAGCGACATGCGAGATTTTCTCTTCAACACCGTTCGACGCGCTGAAATTAAGCGTCCGTGACGTGCATCCAGATGGAAGTCGGAGTCGAGAGCGCGCGCTCGGAGCGCGTCGCAGCGCGGATTGTGATGAATTATTAAACGACGACGAAGAGAAACTGGATGCTGTGCTGAGAAATCAGTCGGTCGCCCTGCAGCCTTTGGAGTGAGCGCGTCGACGCCCCCCAAGTAACGCCGGCGACTTCGCGACGACGACGACGATGACGACGAACTCTGCAATTACGCGCCGGTCGCCGCTCGTCGCGTCGCGTCGCGTCGAAAACGAGGTTGGCAGTTGCGCGTCGCCGGCGTCAAAAAGACTGCCAGATCTAATTCACTGCTATACGGCGGCAGCCATGCTTAACTCGCTCGGCAGGGTTTCCACACTGCAGCGGCGGTCGTGTTATAACGATGTCCAGTTCAATTTGGCGTCCGACTTGCACCGACGACGTTGTTTAGCGGCGAGCGCGGTGCGATGAGACAATGAAGGTCGCACGACCCCGACCGACCACGCACTCAGCCGACGACCTCGAGCTGAGCGAGTGAACTGGTGAATCCATGTGTAATGGTGGCAATACATGAACGAATAGTGCGTGACAGCTGAATAATCAGTGCGCACCGCCGTACTCAACGCCTTTTCTTGCAGATCATCATCTTCATATACCAGCAAAAACCGTTACTTAAGCCAGTGTGACACTGTGTGACTGCGGAATGCATTGCCAGTGTCGTCTAGACGCGTATAAGCTGCACTAAAGTGTCTTTTAGCTGAGCTGGATACAGCTATAGCTGAGCTAACCATACAGACTGTTCGTTTTGCGTCTGTGTGTGTCTGCCTTGTTTCTGTGTTTGCGCCGCAAATCGTAATTTTGCAGGAACGGACAAGCTGATCAACTCTAATCACAAACCAAAAACTAATACGTCACCCTGACGTACTTAAGCCAGCTGATCGTCACTGGTCGTGGGCGGCTTGTTCGTAGTCATAGTGAACTGTTGGTTGGTAGAAACTCGTAAACTCGACAATAATCACCTTTATTCACCAATAATGGTAGATAGTAGCAAATAAACGGAAAAACTTAACTAAAACTTAACTAATAACAACAAATCAGCGATAATTCATCCTGTACATTTTCAAAAACAATTTAAATAACATAATATCAATAGAGTATTCAGTTTGAGTATTTCAGTTTGCTTAAAAATTTTGTTTTTTATACACAATGTCAGACACAGAACAATTAAAAATACGAAGACACTCATTGGCAATATCGTAAGACTTAGTTGAAAAATTTTTCCTGAGACAAAATATACAGGACTAGCAAGAGCCTGCTCTAATTATATTTGCATAAGGTAATAGCATAAAACGAATCTATGTTATTTGTAAACTTTAATTTTAATATGACATTGAGTTATCAACGACAAAAATGTTGCATTGCAAAGTATATAAAGCATTGTATTGTGGTCGAATCTGGCTCGGTGTGGGGCATCGAAGCGAAAGTAATAGAATGTTTAAAAAGGAAAGTGTAATCGGCTACTGCGTATTTTTGTTTAGGTGGGTTATGTTATGACCTGAAATATTGCTTCTCGCAATAAGTAATGCGGTTACAATGTTTTGTTCAGTAATTCTGTTTTCCAAAGATTATTGATATCGATCAAGGTTTGTTGAATTATTTGAATTTTAAAAATGTGTTAGGAGTCGGTTTTCGCGTTTAGATACCTGTAGTGTATACTGCAAACCGATTAAAACACCGTTTTAGATTCTAGTTTCTGGTTAAGTTAAGTTTTTTTGTTCTGATATGTCGCCGCTAGTGAAACTGCGCAGTCGTCTGGTAGGACGAAGAAATTGCTGAATCAATTATTTACGGGTCCTAGTTGCTGTAGTTGCTGCTGCTGCGGCGGTGTGAGCAACAGAAGATGAGCCACTGTGCGTCAGCTGGCGACGCCGGCGCTGATAGCTGCTCAAGGCGTCGTCCGTTAGTTCGTTCGTCTACTCGACTGCTAAACGCCACCCAGCAGCAACATCCCGGAATCTTCCCCTGCACGTCGAGTTCGGCGTTGCTTGCACCGTTCACGCCGTCCGCCCCGTGCTGGCATAATTGGGCTGCTTTCGCCATGCATACAACGACGTTTGATGAGTTGCGCGATTTAGCGGCATGCGCGCGTCTCGGCGTCGCGAGAAATTATTTATGCGTTGGTCGGTCTACACGGACAGACTGACTCGACAGGAAAGAGAATGGGACGAGACGCGATCCGTCGTGTCCACTGTCCGTCGGTCCGGCTGAGATTTACAAACATAATCACGCGGCAAAGACGAAGGGTCAAATCCAACACCTGCACAACTTTCGTACACTATTTAGAGACTCTTATTGGTCGATCTACTGATTTGGTTACATTTCTATACTAACACCGCGAGAATATCGCCTTCCTTAAACTACTCCGATGATGTTTCAAGATGGTGGTTAAAACTATGACAAATCGACAACGACATGACATTTAACTTAAAGAGCAGAGCCGGCCTTAGCATTTTGGCGGCCCTATGCGGCTGCATAGGTCGCATAGTGGCTAAGGCCTGCTCTGTTAAAGAGCATTATATCGAATTCGTATGGAAACATTCTCCTGCTCAAAAATACGGCTTTGGCTCCAAAACTAATAGTCACGATTTGTTCTCTTAATGTTCTGTAATCTTAACATTCACCCTCGCATCGAGATGGCGTCATCGCTTTGGGAGTAAAATAGCTCCGTAAAGTTGGGTCAAACTGCGAAAGTGGCGCACAGGCAGGGTATCCCTTCCCGCAGAAAGGTCTTTGGGTCTTCACGAAAAAGTCTAAAAATCAGATGTCAAGTGGTGCAGTATGTTTTAATTTAAAAAAAAATTCGTTATGACGTGAAACCGCATCTATTTGATCATCTATGATACATAATTATTATTATGAGTCTTTTGTAGTTTTCTACTGCCTGCTGAGTGCCACTTGGTCTTATAATAAGTCTTGACTCTTGAACTGCCTGGTCTTGACCAAAACGCTGGTATTGTCTGTTTTTTACCTACTTTTTCCGGGCATATTTTAACATTTTCTCGACGATAAGTTGTACGAAGTGTGTGTAGCGTAATCCGGAGCAAAGCACGGCGCAGTGGTATCACGGCCGACTTAACGAGAACCGAGCCAGCTGCAGCGTTGCGTCATTGTCGACGAGACGAGGTCGACGAGAGCCGCCGACCATTTGCCGGGCGCCGCCGCACCGGACTAACTAGCGTCGTCGGTCATGTTCGCTTTCTTCGTCCATCAATAACGCTAGTGAATATTTACGAGTCAGGCAGCGATGCCGGCACAGGCACACTAGACGCTTGGTCGCTGTTGACACTGGCCGGCCTTTCCGAGTTCCCGCAGCAGCAGCAGCAGCAGCGGCGGCGGCGGCGGTAGCATCTACAGTGTTTCAGCCGCATCCCATCGCCGCAAACTCGCTTGTCTATCCGCGGCTCTTATAGTCCGCAACGGAATGGCAGAAAATAGGAAAAGCGCAACAAGCAAAAAACTTTACTGGATTTTCTTTAATGTTTTAAGTTTTTAGTCATTTTTGTACAGTATTTATGCTGCGCTGCGTTTGCGTTTTTCTGCAGAGTGGTTGCGGTCATTTATCGCTTGCATTATTTTGCTATTTAGTCTTCGTACCACAAGGCTGTAATAAACTTGAGTTGGGTTGAGTTGATTTCATGGCAACCCCTCGTTAACGAAGTTCTAAATTACTTCTGATGTCGTATAATGACAGTAAATTGGTATACTAAATTTGAATTTTCTGTTTCTGTTTTTGCGTATGTCAACAGTTACCGAATGTGTGAAGTATTTTGAGTTTATTCTGTGACTCACTTTTCGTTGCTATAGTGCCAGTGCGATATCTACAGATACCCGTATTCGAGAGTGGGATGTAAAACCCTACATAATTAAGCCGCCGGCAACAAAGTTGCCAGAGGCTACAGGCATTTAACCCGTGAATCTTCTTTTTTTAGTCAACCGCTCTTAATGTGACCAAACCGCCGACTGTCGCCGGGTAAAAAGTATACCAACGCTTAGAATCAACGTGTGGCACGAGTAATCCCTACAGACCTCTCCACTAGACCTCCCCTATTTTTCATAGGGTGTCAAAAAGTGCTAAATTTTGCCTCGTCCTTCGACCGCGCTCGCATTCCAAGCGATCCGATTTAAAATGGAGCAAAAAATCAAAAATCTAAAACAATAGCGTATAGAGCCGATGTCTGGCCTCTCATCTGCCGCAAACCACGTGCAACTAGGGCCCACTAAAGTGCGACAATTGGAAAAACGGTTACATATCGCTTTAACTCAGCCACACGTAGACAGATTGAGTTCAAATTTCACAAGCTGGTACTCTGTGACATCGCGGAAGCTGCAGAATTGTCAAAGCTCACCTAGGCTCGAATCCAAGATGGCGGACGACGCCCAAATTTTTAATATACGGGCCCCGATATCTCTGGAACGGCTAAACCTAAAGATTTCAAATTTGGTGTGCCCATTAGCGACGAGGAGTACTTTTTACGGCATGCAAAAATACTAGGTCAAAGGGGACGTGACCCTGTTTAAGTGACCTAGATATAAATTTACGGACCCTTGAGCATATTTCTCAAACGGCTAAAGCTATAGATTTCAAATTTATCACATAAAGCTTTATTCACCAAAGATGGTAATACAAATACAACAAAAAATAATAAATATATAATATAACATAACAACAATATCATCCTCTTATAATGAATAAATTGTCACACACAAGACATTTTCAACCTGAGCATATTTACATAGGAATTTCTTTGTCCTTTTTGTTACACAATCAGATACAGAGTCACAATTAAAGTAAAATTGGCAATCATTAATTACAT
>Ga0126335_1001781_pt1 | contig 12418 bp, 11 predicted proteins | sample OlaspJWI45metaG_FD_108409 | JGI IMG/M metagenome (GOLD analysis project Ga0126335, IMG submission 108409) | Marine gutless worms symbiont microbial communities from Oahu, Hawaii - Olavius sp. 1 OAHU.JWI-45 metaG | ecosystem: Host-associated > Annelida > Digestive system > Unclassified | place...
TACAGTATGATCTAAACAACCTTATTTTCACATCGACCGAACACCTCGCAAAACGACGAATCAGAATGTTAGTCCGTGTGGACAAACATTTTAACTCACGCAATACATCACCATCATCCTGCATCTCATTGTCAATTATATGCCATAGATACTTAAATACAGGTACAAATGATAACCTATGACCAGCCAAACAAAACTGAGGAAAATTATTACAGACAATTTTGTATCTTTCTATAGGATTGAACAGCATCTATAGCCACTGCATTTGTGAAATTATAGCTATTCTATGAACATAATGTAAACAAACGATAAACTGCAGTCAAAAGTTTTTCAAGAAGAAAATGTCTGGACGTAGCGTTGGAGAAGTTTGGAAAGCTCTGTGGCAGAGCCTTAAACAGTCAACAAAAAACAGAGGACAGTTAAATGAAATTTTTGTAGGAAAAGATCAGTACGGCAACAAATATTTTGAAAGAATGGCCGGTAAGAAGTCAAGTCAGACACTTCTGGCATTGGTCGACTACCACAATGTAACATCGTTACGCAGGCACCGTTTGCCAGCATAGGAGACAAGATAAATGCAGCAGCAACGAAGTTGATTACACTATTGCGAGCCTTAGAATCAGTGCTATAATCCATAAAACCGTCATATTGTTAATGCAGGTCCATGTCGAATAGAATAAGAACACGCTTGTCCCCACGTTAACTCGTCCCCAAGTCAAGTCGTCCTCAAGTCAACTCGTTACAGTTAAGGTTAGGGTTAGGCTTGGGCAAGGTTAGGGTAAGGGTTGAGTTTGCATGAGGACGAGGTGACTGTAAACCTCTGTGTGTTGCTTCATTTATCTGTCATGTCTTGGTAGAACTTCTACTAGTTTCTATTAATGTATTTACATATTGTGTGTATGGTACATGTGTTGTGAATAATATAAGTTGTGACATTGTGCTGCAGGAGACAGATCACGAGAGCAACGAATTCAGCGGAGAGTTGAGACACTAGATGGAGACCGGACCGTCGCACCGGAGATGCCTGTTGAGTGGAAAAGTTGACACTCTTATTCCATTTGTTACATTTGAAAATTCTTGTCACCATCAGTGCATGGTGACATATTGTTTCCAAAAATAATATCTGTTTTTACAATTTTTGTTCTCTTTGCAATTTTTTCGTCTTCTAGGTGTAGTTCTTCAGTTTATTTTTACGTCTCTATCTGCCTCTATAGGCAAAGGAGGCAATATACAATCTGATTGTGATGTCTGTGGTTCTGACTAGAGATGTTAAACGAACTTCGAATTTACGAACTTCAAAATTTATATTCGAATTCGGAATTTTAACCGTCGATATTCGTGTCAAATTTGCGCTAGAACAGATGTGGAAGAGACATTCGTTCGTGTTATTGCTGTACTATGTTATTTTTGTCGTTGTGTTAAATACTTTTGACTTGAGAAATGTCACATTTCCTAAGTGTGCGCATCTAGCCCGAAAGTATCTGGCGATTCCGGCCACCTCCACGCAGTCAGAACGTCTATTCTCTGCCACAGGTCGCCTGATTAGTAAGACGCGATCACGCCTGCTGCAAGAGAATGCAGACTATGATTTTTTTGAACAAGAATAAGGACATGTTTGCATCTGCTGAGTGAATAGTACCGACATGACTGAACTCTAATCGCTAATTACATTACGTCAAGTTCCAATAATAAACATTTATGACTGTAGACATTCTTTGCCAGTTCGCAGCTGTTGATAAATAAACATTGCATTTGCAATTTTCAATATAATTATTTTTATGGTACATGGAGTAGCGGAAGTTTGACTATAGTACATTACTAGTTAGTAATAGTTACTTATTTGCATTTTTATAGCTTCATGCGGTGTTTATAAATAATACGATCTGTAGCTACTGTGTTTGAACGCTTTACTTTTTGTCACATGAGTCCGTCTGTCTGGCACATAAACGAAGTTCAAATTTAATTTGAATTTTTACAAACGAAGGTCGAATTTAAGAAATAAACGAATTTAACATCCCTAGTTCTGACTGTGCTATATCGGATGCAACACAAACACCCCCTCTTTCTGAACATGTAACATATGGAACAATGGACTGTGGTCACAGGCAGAGGCATACTCATCGATGCCTTTCTGTTGACTTCTATTTAGTTGTTTTTATTTCTGTTCTCTGTATGTGGCATTATACACTAAGGATAAGTGTGATAAGCAGTGATGGATAGTTACTTACTAAAAGTAGTTAGTTACAGTAATTAGTTGCTGCTCCAGAAACAATTACATTAGTTAACAACTCACAAGAGGAAGTAATTAACTACGTATTACTGATTACCAGGCAAAAGTAACTATGTACTTAGTGGGCTAAAAAAAACTGCCCCCCTAAATTGAGCTAATTGTCATATTAAGCTAAGTGAAATTGACATTGTATTCTGAAACTTAAATTATTTCTGAGAAATCAATATGACTTTTGAGCATATTTTAAAAAGATTTATCTGACAGGTATCGGATAAGTGAAAACGACGCAACTCTACAGAAAACACAATGGAGTTATAGCATTGCATTACGTCACCTTGACGTTAATTTGGCTTAGTGTTATCTTCTGTGAAAATTTCACAGAAGCTGAGTTGACCATGTTGTGTCGCTATCTTCCGTGAAACTTTCATGGTGTCAGCTTTCTTTTTCACAAAGCTCTACAAAAAAGAAGTCATAAGACAATTGGGGCATAGTGAACATTTTGATGTATGGAATGTCTCCTGCATCATCATGTTACAGTATTTGCAAACTTTAAAAATGGTTATTTTTGACCTTCCTAGTCATTATACGCATGCTGGTGGTTACCATATATACTCGCATATAAGCCGACAATTTTTGGCTAAATTTTGATGCTAAAGCATTTGGGTTCGGCTTATACTGAGGTGATGCCACACTGCCAGAGTCAACTCAACATTCAGCATCACAGCCATCTCTTAGTGACGCTCACTGTCTGTGTGCCACACACAATGTGCACCATTAGTAGGCCACTAGGCCTACAGGAATACGTGGGAGAGCCCACCGCTGCTCACTCTTTCACGCACTGATGTTGGCTGTCACCGGGGTCGACCACAGTCATTGTCACTTGACACTGTTCTCACTCTCAGTCTCAGACAGTGCAAGGCCGTCTAGCTGTCAGTTAACACCCATGATTGTGTGTAGGAAAGTGCACCGCACCCTGCTGTACTCATTGTTGTGAACTTGTTGACACTCAGGCATAATATCAAGGTACTAATCTAGAGTACTTGTGCAACGCTGATTTTCATCGCCGGCTTATATGCAAGTATATACAATAATTAGAAAGTCTTACATGAGCACTGTTGAGGAAGAAAGTGCCCAGCACCAGCTTATGTTACAGCCTCTACGTTTGTTAACGGTGTGGACAGTTTGAAGATACTGGATAGTTAACATAGTAAACGTTAATGTTGCAGTTGTATACACTGTTGATGCAGAATAGTAATGATGCCGATTTGTCGTTACACAAATTTTAAATTAGTTTTTGTTGGCATGTGTTGTAGCGTGGCTGCACGGAAGACGGGTTAATCCTCCAACTGAAGAGGTATTATGCATTCACATTTATTTTGGGTTTGTGCGTGTATGTAAAAAACTACAGTTTACAGAAGTTTAAAAAAAATAACTTAAAATAGCAAAAATCGTTTTAGCTTGTGCTGTCATTCACATACTGATGCAGGTGCTGGCACAGTACTGTGATTATGTGGCACATTGTTTTGCAGTGTAATTACCGATAACACTGTTTTGTTGTTAACATCTATTCTCACATATGCTGCAGCTGGCAATGAGACCCAAACACAAATATATGCAAGGTAATGTTAACTAGTAGTTTATTTGTTTGTTGTTATTTGTAGGAAATTGCAAAAAATGTGGCTGCAATGAAAGATGTTTTGAGAAGAGCAGAAGAACTGGAAGCAGAAGAGAACAAAGCAATGGCAAGTGTCTATGTTTATCTACCATTCACACGGTTTCTGGTCAGTTGATAGGCCCCAAGCCAAACCTAAACATGACCCTAACCTAGACCCCAAAGCCGCCATTGTAAGCCGCCATGGAACATGCTCAGCCACAAGCTGCCACAAAATTAGTTAGCTAAGCCGGCAAAAATGTAAGCTGTAAGACCCGTAAGCTGGTGCAGCTTAAAAGCTTTCTCCTTCCAGAATTATCAGTATAATGGACAATATATTGCATTACCACTTAACGCCAATTTTATCTGCAGTCCTGCAGACCTATACTAACACACAAGTTGACGTACGGACCTGCTTGGTCCAGTTCGAATTTCCTCATTACTTCGAATACGTTGAGCATATGTTTGATAGATATTCCAGTTCTTTCCAAGATGGCCAAGACTTTGCCTTGTCGTCAGTCCAGGCAGTGTGCCGGTGGAATCCATGTTCAGCACAGCGGGCAACAGGCTAAATTCAACAAGATCATCAACGGCACCATATAAAGTTGACATGGTGTTGTTCATTCACGACAACTATGATGTGGTGTGCTGACTGCTGACTTCTACTGCTGACCAACGATTTTTTAATTTACTATTTCGTTAACTGTACTTTTCTGGTGCTAATTCACGAACGGCATCATTACTATTTTCGGTGTTGGATTTGACATAATAATGAGATAAATTGATGTGACTGTGCTAATTTGTTGCGATTCATTTTCTTGTTTGTACCCGTAAGCCGTGGCTAGCCACCATCAGCCACCGTAAGCCATCAATAGTTCTAAGCCACGGCTTAAGCCAGCTAGCCAGCCATAAGGATTGTAAGCCAGCTCTCTGAGACTCTAAGCTTTGGGGTCTGTTATCGGTAATTACACTGCCCTCAGAAATAATTTAAGTGGCATCACCTCAGTATATTTTGCCTCTGATTCCAGAGCCCTTGCTTAACCATAATGCTAATCCTTGCCGTGACCCCAAATCTGACATTTACCTTTACCCTACCTACTTCCTTTCCTTTTTCCTTACCACTCCCCCTCAAGTGTAAGCTGATCAGTGTGGTGTGGTGACAAAGTCTTTGGGGTGGTGCCCCCAAAATTTTTCTCGTCCTTGAGACTAAAGTGATACTGGTATCTTCCATTGCCTCATAGAATCACAGCCACGCCAAATTTTTACTATATACCACATGCTGTGCTTTTGTTGCAGAATCGGCCATCTACTAAATCCACTTTTAAAAGAGCTCCAGGTAGTGACTGCATTTGTGCTGATGTCATATTGCATTGTTATAACTTTTTAGTGACATTGCTGACATCAAAATGTACTGATAATGACCGAGTAGAAATAAAGAGCTTTGTTTGTTCTGAATTCTAGTTTCCAGAAATGAATGGCTGCGCTCTGGGATGAAACTTTCCATAATTTCAATATTTGACAGACAACATTCTGATGTCGACACTGAGATGAGAATTCTGCTGTCACAAGTGATAAAAAGTTGCCTACTTATACCAAAAACCTTCAGTGTTAAAGGTCTGCTCGCGTACAGATTCAGTCAGCATATCTTACTGAGGCCAAAAATTGTGTTTCTGGAAACAGTGTTGGGGGGAATACATGGTTGGTAGGTCGGATTTTTAGTTAATTCTTTAGTCAATCATCTCCTCTAATAAAATATTTTGCCTTTAAGTGCTGAACACTGCACTGAAATCTACCAAGAAAACACGGACTAATTGTCACCATGTTGATACTGAAACGGTCTGCCTAAATTATCAAAACAAGCCAGATTAATCGGTGGCGCTGAAACATTTTCAGCTGAAGGTCCCAAAAACCTTGGGTCGGGGGGTAAAAAAATCCAAGCAAAGTGCAGTGTGTAAACTGTATGTTGTTGTAGCATCAAAGTATCCCATATATGCAGACTATGATGCTGAAGCTGCTGATAGAAAAGACGACAAAACAGATGCATCTCATCGACGAGACTGATGCCATGTTTGTAAACCTAACTCTTAGCCAGGAATTTTGCCGTATATTCAAAGTTGCCCAGGCTCGAAAGTACCAGACTCTTGAATCAGCTCTCTTTATTCTGTTGAATGATGCACAACTTGTGCCGTAGATAACAGTGTTGTGAACGCAATGCTGAAACGTGTTTGTATAATAAATTTGTAACACCACAAACTTCAGCAGTCTTAACAAGTAATCTAAATTATCTAGCTGCGTTGTCAATGTCGTTGCTGGTAGTATTGTTCAGCTGCACAACTCTACTATGAAGACAGTTTTAGCTTTGATATGAGGCTCTAACGTATGAGGCCTGAAATGCATCCAATCCATCTGCATGTACCATGCATGCACCTAACTTTGCAGTGGAAAGTAGTCCCTACAGCATGTGTAACACATTGCATTTTACGTCTTAAAACAAATGTCGCAAATAGCAGCAGTACACAATGTGGCTGTGCTTTCAGTTCTGAATTACAACTTGGAATGCAGACTTAACTCGATGTGGTTAGTGTGTGAGCTAGTTAACCATGTACTGTTGACACAGTATTAGATGTCAAAACAAACGAATGCAGATATATTACTGTATTCAAGAGCAAGTGTGTAAATGCTACATCGTCACATCATGCTCAACATGATTCCAGAGCAATAAAACAAACACCACAGTTACCAGGCCTGTAGCCAGGAGGTTTTTTGGGTCTGAAGGCTTAGTACATTCTACAAAGTACACAAAATGTTACTTTGTTATGTTAGTGTTTGCAGTATTGCATTTTGTGATCTGTTTTCTACTTTTGTATGCAGAAAAGTTTTAGAAAATTTATCAAGGGTGAATGAAGGATGATTCCATGGCCTAGGACCTTCACAGATGCACTGCAAACTACAGGCCTGGTTACGCAACACATTGAGACAAGATGTAAACTATGTACACAAAATCGGAGTGAGCTTGGTAGTTTATCACATTGTACAAACAGTGCACAAAGTCAAAAAAATGGACGCAGATATATAACGCTTTGTCAGTAACTGCTGGTCACTGAAGCTGGCAACAGAAATGCGATACTGATGTTGGCTAGCTTGGCTGTTACAAAAAAACAGAAAGCACACACGTCACTTCCACAACTGTTACCTTACACTGCACTATCACAGTCCTGGGTGTAAAACAAGGACAACAATATTGGCATTAGGAGGAATTAATGACTGGAGGATAAAAACATGGTGTTGTAGCATCGGGTCATGGTCATAGGTCACAAGAAAAATTACAGTTTAGTGTTTAAATGTGTTAATTCTATTGAATGTTTGACCCTACCACCTGCCCTTCATTGACTTCACCATGGTATATTATTGGGCTGGATTGAATGCATGAGATGCAGACAATTGTTTTCGATGATCACGGTGTCTGTCTGTCTGTCACGCAGCTCAACTTGGCGGTGCATGCAGTGTGTGCGGGGGTCATTTGATTCAGCCTTTGCCGAATTACTTTGGCTTCTTGTTCTCATTCCATCCTCAGTTTTTATCTGGGATTTTCAATTTTATTGCCACTGTGATCCTGATACTGAACCCACAAACAAGTCGAACTTGACCAAAATGTTATGAAATTTAATGCGTATCAAAAATGAAGTTTCTATGTCAGGGACAGGTTCAAGGCCCAAACACACAGATGATAGCAGCAAAAACTTGGCAATTTTTGCATCAGTTGGCAACTTCTTAGGCCCTGTCACAGTCTAACAGATAGCAAACAGCAGTTGTACAACATACGACCCTGTAGGCTTTGGCATGGTAAACACTTAAATATCACAACACAGTTAAACCATGGACTATGCTGCACATCAGTATCCTGCAAACAGACGGCAGCTGTTTTCAACTAATGCACTGTACACATGCTACACAGCATGACACAACTGCAACTGTTAACAGTCACTTTTAGCTTTGCTGTGAATGAATGCAGATTTTTTAAAACTTGTTACCAACAATCTATAGGCCAAGGCCATTTTGGAATTTTGCATAAATTATGCAAATTAGTTATTTCACTGTGTACTAAAACGTACACATGTTCATGCAATTGTAGTTTTGACAAACGATGACCAGTTTCAATATTTGGCACAGTATACTGAAGAAATCTGCAACATAATGATTACCGACATGTCCACCTCACCTGCATACCGCTGGTAAACTACCTTGGAAAAAAATTAATTCCTGGTTCTAGGGCATTTTGGCTAATCTGATCCTTCAAAACAGTGCTATGACGATTTTAAAAAGGATCAGGATGAAATTTGACCTGTGAAAGATTTCTACTGCTGTAAATATTTAAGCTCAGGAGGACAATGACTGTGAAAAAAGGATATTAAACTGGATCTTTTCGGTTCGTCCTATGGCAATGTGTAAATTTGGTTTAAAGTTATTGTTAGAATATTAAATTTTTTCCAAATGTAGTGTGCCAGCATTATGTGTGTGAAGAGGGCAAATCAGTCATTTTTGTGCTGCAGAGAATCTTAATATTATGTGTTCCAAATTTATAGAAAGTGGTCAAAGTTTTTATTAGAATACAGTGTAGTTTTCACCGGATCTTGACTAAATTCCACATCAACAATCCAGAGTGTAAAAAGTTATACATCAATGTTTGAATTTACACAAATTAGGGTTATTTTTACATGGGAGAGGTATCAGCCAGCAGGCTGCTTGTTTACGCTACACCTCCTGCATACAGAGTGATGGTTCAATTTTCTTGCCATTTGTTGTGTGTAAGTGCAACATCCATTACGATATAACATTAACGTACACTGTCCAGCATAGAAAGTTTAAAAACACAAATACACCAACTGGGCCTACTGCAGATTCAAAAACAATCTGCAGCCCAAATAATGTACAGTCGTGTACAGTCAAGAGCCTACGCATTAACTGCCTACACTGTTATATGAAGTGCGACACTGCTGAAGGGCTTTTAAACAGATAAACAGACATGAAAACTCCATCCACAACAATTAGCAAGGACTGTCCAGTCCACTGTTGATTCAACGCTTTAGACACACAAACGCTGACCGATTTCCAAATACACCACAGTCACTTGCAGTACACTGTCATTAAAACAATTTTTCCCTGGTACATATGCGGCTAAATTGAACGCAACAAAAACTAGTAAAACCAATATAACATAACAACAAAAATCAACACAATAAAACACCTTTGTATAGTGTAGCAGTATGCCTCGGCCCATTTTGGTTGGGTCATCTGGCCTGTAAAAATCGTCCCCGAAATGACCTATAAAGTGTCACACCCTCTGAGTGACATATGGACTTGCTGTGCAGCAAAATGAACTCGCCATGCATTGCAATTGTGCTACGCTGCTCTGCGCCTCTCAGTTAGTACAACACCTTTACGGATTCGTAGTACAAAATGACACTGAAGACAAAGATCAAGGTCACCCATATTCATTAGGTTTCTTCCTTCATGCCCCCATCATGATACACATTTGGTGAAAGCTGGTCCATTTGTTCAGAAGAGCAGATGTCGACTGGCAATACAGCTAAATGTATGGCAACAGGACCGAGGCATAAAAATAAAATTACTCTGCAAAACAACTGAATGCACTTGACCAATAGTGCATTAACAACATCTAACTAACAACTACTCAAAATACTTACATTTCATTAACTAGTAAATCTCAACAAACCTGAGGTTAACAGTCAAATACAAAATACAACAAAAGACTTTAAAATCAACCAAGAACAAAATTATTCATCATCTCTACAAATATTACAAATCAATAAATTCTACTGTATGCACATATAAAGTAGGGATTTCTTCTTCGATTCAACTTGCAAGTGCACACACAATAGTAATAGAGAAAACACAAACTATACCATCAACATTCAGTACACAATACTGACAAATTAACAGCAGTTTGTCTAGAGATTAGATCAAATCAGAGATAAGTTGAACAAGGACTTGTCTCTGTTGACATAAGTAGGTAAGCATGGGCCAAAAATGCACACCCTAAATAAATCACACTCTTTCATTGCACTGTAACAGTTAATATCATGACTACATTATACTGGTGTGAGCATAGCGTAGCACGGCAGCTTTACACAAGTTATTTTGTAATGTCTGTCTGTCCTGCCAGCATCCGTCTGGCCAATTTGATCAATAATTTGCTATATCTCAAAAAAGATATGATTCAAGTTTGTAAGATTCACTAATAGGAAGTCGCATACAGGCTTTCGATCAGTCACAAGATCGGTGACATCAAATGACCTTGAATGGCATTGTGGCCATTTTGTGATGCTTTCAGCCAACCATGTCCTACTGGCTAAAGCTAGGTCCATACTGTTGGCGACAAAATGTAGCCCAAGAATAGTTTCTAGCGATATATGATTTGTGGTGATAATCTTGGGCTCAATACACTGTAACATTATCAATTTCTGGATATGTGACAAGTTGGTTCCGCTGGGCAGAAGGTCTAATTATGGTGTACTAATGGGTGGCATGTCAACGTGTCGCAGGTCAAGTCATTCCCAAATGAACTCATTCTCAAGGGTTAGGGTTAAGGTTATGTTTAGGGTCAGTGTTAAGATTAGGATTGGGTTAGATTTAGGGTGAGGACTTAGGGTTAATGTAAGGGATGAGTTGACTTCGGGATGGGTTGACTGGAAACGATACTAATTATGTGGTGGACTTTTCCCAGTTTGTGATAAGTATGCATGAGTGTAGTCTAGACTCAAGCTGTGCTGTTGTCATTCACTGTTACCGTAATCTCATTGTCTTGCTCCTCCACACAGAAGTTCTTTGTTTCACCATGCGGGTCCTCTGCGTCATCTCCCAACCCCGGCTGATCTGCGGCTGTCATGGACACAGTGTCGGTGTATGTCAGGTCTTTGTTGGCGGCAAATTTCTGAACCTGTGGCAGATGAAGCAGACAGAGCAAGAGGCCGCCAGAGAGCAACATTGCTCCACCAACATGAAATGAATTATCATAGTTCTTCGTCTCATCATAGACCATTCCTATCACACGCACACATGCACGTAGTGTAATGCAATCCTATCTACATCAGGAATTCTCTCGGCAACAACAACAACCGTTTAACGGCCTTTGTTCCGGGACAACCCGGGTAGGCCGGTACCAGAGGAAACACTCAGCCTTAGCATAGGGCTGTGCTGCTGTGCCTCACCTCCTGTCTTCTGGATTTTTATGGAGCAAGGGAAGATAATGGAGGCAGAGGTACCGACAGTCCGGGTGGGTGCCACCCCAACCGGACTAACGGCGTCCCCACCCCTACAACCCCCCAAGGTTTTTTTACAGGCCGGATGCCCTTCCTGCCACCCAACCAACAGCGTCAAAGCACTGAAGGCAAATATTATATAAATTACAATTACATCAGACATGGCATGCAACAGATGAAAATGATGCTCAAAGTTGAAAATGCTGTCTAAGGGTCCGGTCACTTTGCAATTTTACAATTTTCAAGTCAAAATTTTACAACAAACTGACCCTGAGGTCTAATATTCTTGCAATCAACTGCACTAGTACTAACATCCTAAAAACATACCAATAGAAATAACCCTTCAATCAAAAACACAAACCACAAAATCTACAAGTTCCCTGTACCTCTGCCTGAGCCTCAGTGGCAGTCACAGATGCATGGACTGATGGCAAGGGTTGATTGCTACATGCCTCTTTTACCTACAGGAGGGCGGAGACATAAAAATAAGAGCCTGGTTTAGGTTCCTTTTACAGCATCTGGCCAGGAAACAGACTGGGCCTACTCCAGCTCAAGAGGGCCACACAAACAGAAATAGAGTCGACATTAAGACACGACATGTTGGCTGACCTGCCAGCGGTGATCCAATAAGAGCAGCTACTCCACGTGTCATCGACAAGAGGCCAAACGCACTCGTCAACTTCTCAAGACCAAGAAGGTTACACAGGACAACTGACGTCAGCGATATCCATGTTGCTGTACAGCATACATATATGTAATATGCACTACATCAAAGAATCAAACAGAACCAAATAATCAAAGCTGAATTGAACTGGTAAGGGCTTTACATTCCACTCAACGTAGTCAACACATAATAGGTCATTTTGGAAGGATTCATTCCAGGCTACCAACTGCATCGGTACTGACCAGCAAACCATGCAACAAACACACAAACCAATTAACACACAGAAAATGGCTCCAACAACAACAACCGTTTAACGGCCTTTTTTGCGGTACTACCCGGGTAGGCCGGTACCAGAAGAAACACTCACCCACTCACCCATCCTGATCATCGGACAGCCTTTAACACCTTTCTCCATTTACAACGATCCATAGCATCCACTTTGTTCAGTTTATGTGTTTTACAGTCATATTGGACAACCTCTTTCCAGGTCCTCTTTGGTCTTCCCCTTGGTCTAGGGCCCTCAACTTCATAATCCATACATTTCTTCACCCAATCATCATCATCTTTTCGCAGAACATGCCCATACCAACGCA
>Ga0126335_1001782_pt1 | contig 12418 bp, 5 predicted proteins | sample OlaspJWI45metaG_FD_108409 | JGI IMG/M metagenome (GOLD analysis project Ga0126335, IMG submission 108409) | Marine gutless worms symbiont microbial communities from Oahu, Hawaii - Olavius sp. 1 OAHU.JWI-45 metaG | ecosystem: Host-associated > Annelida > Digestive system > Unclassified | place...
AGCTGTGTAACTTATCTAATATTCTACAAACAGCCAAGATAATAGTTAAAAACCTTTCCGTGTCGCCATCTGGCGACTGTCGATAAACGTTTTGTCCCATTCGCCTCAGTTCAACGTTATCGTCGAAAAAAACACAAATCGCCATATAGAAGCAACGAGAATCAAGACGCCAAAGTAATTTAGCGATAGCCGCATCGAATACGCGCTGCAATGAGGCGCTTCTAATGAGCTTTGCTCACGGTCTGCGACCGGAGTTTAGGTTTCCTAATGGGTTATGATGTTTAAAATAAACATACTAAGAACTGAAATAATGTAAGCCCAAATTATTTTGCATTCATTACTTCTGTTACATCCGTGCTTAGCAAGTTAGCACTCAACATTTTCTAAACAATTCATGTACAGATATGTTCATCAGGCTGATATTGACTGACCTCTTTCATTTTTCCCATTTCCCGAGTTCATGTTTGTGTGGCTTCCAAAATTTACATACTAATACATTAATATTAGCTATTTGACATCACAAAGCACAGTTAACATTACAAAATACACATAATACTATTTAAAGAACCTTGTCTAATATATGAATACACACCTGTGATCCAGATGGGCCAATTGTCCCTTCAAATCCTCTCTTTCCAGGTTCTCCAGGCTGCCCTTGCGGGCCTCGTGGCCCCTATAGTATAGATACCACAAAATGTTTCGGTATTATCCTATTCAACACATTCAATTATAATTTACAACTAACATCAATGAAATAAGTGAAACTGCCGATTACGTAAAGTACATAAGCTGTTGAGGCAAACGTGTCCAATTAAATAACAGTAATTCTGTCTTACTTAAAATGGAAAATACAAACTCGAATAGAAATTTAACATACCGGCCGCCCTAGAGAGCCATCCTTTCCTGGTGGACCCTATTAAAAGATCAGTACACATGTTCAACAACTGTACACAGTACTACATATCTGTAATCAATTCTTTTTAATCAATATTTTATTAATTAGCAAAAACACAAAAATCCGAGTAGGCATACACCACAATCACAAACATTCTCTCTAATCACAGTAATTAGTTACAATACACACATCAAAAAGACATCTCTCTAACTGATAATTACTCAGCTAACATGCTAACATGTCACCTGCATCTTTCACAAAAACTAAGAACGTGTATCGTTATCGCAAAAACTATCTGCAACCTTTTTGCAAACTCTTATCATAATACATACGTGCCTTCAGTGCTTTGACGTTATTGGTTGGGCGGCATTAAGGGCATCCGGCCTGTAAAAAAACCTTGGGGAATTGTGAGGGGGCGCCGTTAGTCCGGTTGGGGTGGCATCACCCGGACTGTCGATACCTCTGCCTCCATTATCTTCCTCTGCTCCATAAAAACCTAGAAGACAGGAGGTGGGGAAACCCAGCCTGAACGTAGCACAACCCTATGCTAAGGCAGAAGGCAGAGTGTTTCTTCTGGTAACGGCCTACCCGGGTTGTCCCGGAACAAAGACCGTTAAACGGTTGTTGTTGTTATCATAATGCATATACACATAACACATAGTCTAACGAAACAGTAAAATGTGCAATAGTAACCTGAATTCCAATAAAACCTGGTGCGCCCTGCACACAAACAACACAGTGGTACAATTACTAAGATTAAACTAACTGTCATATTCTGCATAAAACTTATAGCATACGTCATCGATTTATCACACGATAAAGATACACTTATTAAAAGTTGCCGGCCTGTAAGTTAGCCAACAAACTCGAAAAACGTAATGTTATCATGCTACTTTGATTAACAATTAAAAACAAACTTGAAAAAAACATATCGAATTAACATGAATACCTGTTCGCCTCTTGGGCCAGGAAGGCCATCAATTCCAGGAGGCCCAGGTGGGCCCGGTTTCCCAGGCTCACCAGAATCTCCCTGGAAACACAACATTTGATGACATATTATATACAGCAGGTAACAAAATAGCACACAGAGAACAAAACATATAACACACTCAACTCAAAGATGGTTTTTTTCCTGTGCTATTATTCACTTTACAACAACTCTGACATCAGATGCTACAATTTTCATACAAGTAAAATGCAGTGCACGTTTTTCTAATAAGAAGATCACAAAAATGCACGTAAGTTGAACATGTGTTGGACACATCTGCAAAGTAAACAACCACAGGCACATGTACACATACCTTGAGAGTTATGATCTCATACAAGGCACCCTAAAAACACAACAACAAATTAAACTGTCCTATGGAGTACAAACCTACGCGCTGCGATGGACAGATACGACCTGGCACCCCTATGAAGAGATATAGACTCGCCCTCAGCGCGTTTACTGTGCTGTTGTGCTGCAGCGATCGAGTCAATCTTTTTCTATCAAAGAGGTGTCGGGTGATCGGGTCACACAAAAATACGAAAATAGCTCAGAGATCAACGTCAATCACAAAACAAAACAATAAATTTTAACGTTCACACACACTGCCATCGAGTTACATCAATTTCTGATCACTAGTTTTTGAGTTTTTGCGTGGAGAGAGAAACTAAACATGCTGATTAAAGATTGACAGACTGACGGAGACAAAAACATACCTGTTTAGTCAGCATCACTGGCGCTCAGGTAGTTTTCTGCATCCTTAAAAGTGTGAAAATTCCTGCATAGAAAGTCGACTGCATTAACTCCGTGCAAGTTTATGCAGTACGGTCTTTAGTGTTAAACTGTAATTCTGTAATAGTCAATTATTTTACCTTTATCGTGATAACTTCAGCAAATCCCATTGTTCCATCGTGCAACCTAACGGATCTCTTTATCGACTGCACAGCAATACAAAACGCAATTTGATTACAATTTGCAAACTTAAACAGCACGGTAATTGAAGTATGGTAAATACATGCAAGCTAATAACAAACACAAGTAACTGATACTGAAACCATTGAGTAGCAAACAAAGGGCAGCAAATTTGGACTGCTAACTTTTCAAAGTAGTGCAGCAACATGCTTAAAGTGAGGGGAGAAATATCACAGTCTATGCGCGGTTCGTTAGAAATTACATAGATTAGCGGCTTTTCAGCACTGAAAAATCGAACACTGGTTAAGATTTGACAAAGTCAGTGTAGAACATAATTTTTCGGACTTCGCTTCCCTTTCACTCCACAGGTCTAAAAACTTTGCTACACTCGTGACAGAAATGACCGATATTACAGCACGGACCTTGCTGCTCGTGGCAGAGCCATCATACGGCGGAGTTCCGTAAAGTTCATTGAGACTTGTGCGGTCACCTTTCTCACCCTGTCAGAGCAAGAAACAAACAACACAGCTGCAGAGATGCATCACAAGGGTATGGGTGGGCTCCTTCCCGCTTCCCGGCCGCAACTGCGAGTACATATTTTTACCGATCCATCACACAGAACACAACATAGTCTACGTGTTAATGAGATAACGCCTCTTCATCTTTGAACTCGTGCATTAGACCTGAGCTAACAGTCCTGTGCTCAGCTGTTAATGAAATTAATAAAAAATAATAAACAAGAAGAAAAACCAATAAGCATAATAAATCCGAAGAACAGTCAGAGAATGTGTGAAAATAGTCCGAGGTATGTTATTACAAGTACTCTGCTAAAACTGAAAATTTTGACAATGTCGTGCATAAACATAATGCGTAGTGACCATGTAGCCTATACTATACCATAAAAGACAGCATGGCACTGTCTCCCACTAATAAATGACGTCACGAGTTTAAGCAACTTAGTCTATAAAAACTGAAGCAATGATAACGTTACATGGAAAAAATAAGCAAGATATACAATTACTCTAATATTGTTTACAATACACTACCTTTTGGCCGTCCATTCCAATTGGACCCTACCACACACAGACACTGAAGATATAGCTAACAAAGATAACTTTAAAATAACAGCCCTATATGTTTAGATGTCAAACATCATACGTTTAAATATATGACTGTTACAGCTGGCTTTAGCTATTATTGTATATATGTTAAGCCTACATAACTTTATAATTATTGCACATATATGTATTATTTTAATTATGTCGACTGACTGACTAATGTAATGCATGCAATAAAGTCTGATGCATAAACCAAATCACACCAGACATTTTGTAACTTTTGTTAATAGGTATGGGTTGGAAGTCAATAGTAACTGTCAATCGTTAAAAAAGCTAGTTAGTAACTGTGAAAAATTGTTAAATAATATGTTAAAAATTAATTGGTTAAGAATGAACAAACAAGCAGCATTAGCAGATCAAAAATGTCATTATAAGTGGCAAGTCTCGCTACTGAACTTGAAAAATTGTTATTCTTGCACAGACGTACGACTAAATATTGATATTACAACATCAAATATCAAAAACTGAAGCAAATGCTCTTGTAGTTCCGAAGTATCATTGAATAAAAACCAATTAATTCAACTTCTCAAGCAGCAAAGTTTGGAAAACGAGAGGATGGAGTGCTATGTAACAGTAGGAGTGAAAAGCCAACAAAACCAACACCAATACTAAGACAACACGATGCATGCGAGCAGGTTAAGACGGCGATTGTAACTGCTGTACACATTTTGTGATCGATCATTTGTTAATAACGGCACGTAGGGTGTTTTCAAATCTCTGTTACAGCACAGCATCCTCAAATATGAATAAAAATACTCTCGTGTACTGATAGGACACCGACCGGAAATCCAGGAAATCCTCGCGCCCCTTTCGGTCCCTAGAAAGCATATACATCAAGATTTAGAAATATTTATCTTCGATTGGTGGAGAAATACTGCTATTTCTTAAACTGAAAAAGGCGCTCGTAGTCTTTACGATTAAAAATTACTCAAAAGATTGGCGAACTAGCAAAGGGCTTAGTTAATAGAAAGTGAATACTGAATAAAGAGGTGACAAAGTGCCACTCACGGGTGGTCCTGGACGCCCGATCATTATTTCTTGGAGTTCAGGGTGATCACTTAGCGTTTCATTCTCTTCTTTCTACAATCACCCCAACATACCGCAGTCTTGAGTCGGAAAGTTAACTGCAGTTTAGCAATTATACGTGACGGTGACTGCTTCGTTCACATGGTTATTATTACAGGTAGGCCCTGACATGCATGTCTATATAGCTATGAAAGACAGTTCTTTCCGAATGTTTTGATTTTACATATTTCTTAGACAAAAGCTGCTGTTGCCTGATAAAGAAATGACGAAAGGTGAAAAGAAAGAAACACAGTGCTTTACGAGAATAGACCCACAAAAAAGTGATCAGGAAGCTGTGCAATATTGTACGACTAATTTTGCAATTCTGATTCAGTCAACAGTTTTCTGTAAGTTGTAGCCGGCTCACATGGACTAGCTGGCTACGTTTTACCTGGCTCAAAGCAGGGGCTACTGCTTGAACTGGCAGTACGTTTTAACTGCTTTCACTCAGTGGCTCTATGCAAGTAAGTGGTGACTATTTTTTCCATGTAACATTATCATTGCTTCAGTTTTTATAGACTAAGTTGCTTAAACTCGTGACCAACTGAAGTCCTGCCTCGCAGGGTGCGTATAAAATGCGGGATGCGGGGTGACGATGGCGCTACGTAATTTGTTTGCGCATTGTCGCCGATGACGAGGGGTGGGAAACCGACCATAGTACGGTACCATGGCACGACCATGGTTGTACCACGGTAAATGAACCATCGTCCGACAACCATGCATAAACCATGGTTCATTACCATGGTACAACCATGGTTCAACCATAGTACGATAACAATGCATAAACCATGGTTCATTACCATGGTACAACCATGGTTCAACCATAGTACGATAACAATGCATAAACCATGGTTCATTACTATGGTACAACCATGGTCGTACCATGGTAAATAAACCATGGTTCGACTACCATAGTTACCATGGTCCCACAGTCGGTTTTATCGTGGAACTCTTATACTGGTGAAATAGAGAAATCCGTCCTTTGTCACAAGATGGTGAGTGACCAAGACGACGCGCGCTATCTCGGCGGTAGCCGAGCTCTTGTGGTGTATACTTAACACTGAACAACGGCTAACATTGCTGAATCCATTACATACACATGCCTCTCCGTTAATTGCCTTTGATCGCTATAAGCCCTACCGACTCATTGTCTGCAGCTGATACGGCGTGCGTGCCGCCGCCGGACCTAATTTGCGGGGTGACACCCCGCACTTCGCCCAGCATTTTACACGTACCCTCGCCGATACGGCGGAGTATTTGGTCACATTTTCACTTTGACAGCCGGGTACCTCTAACGCATTCGTTTGGTGAATATCACCATGAATCATATATTGCCGAAAACTAGAGTCTTTGGGCTACATTTTTGTTGCAGACAGTATTGGTCAGTATGACGTGGTACTGGCCCCTTTCGGCGGAAAGCACCACAAACTGGCCATAACGCTGTTCAAGGTCATTCAAGGTCACCGATTTTGGTACTGATCGAAAGCTTATCTGCAACTTCCTATAAGTGAGTCATACAAACTTACATCGTATTTACTGCATTTTGCACCGTTTTCTAGATATCGCGAATTAATGATCACATTAACCGGACGGACGTTACGAAATACCTTTTTTAAAGCTGCCCGTACTACGCTACGCTCGTACTGCCAGTATAACAGTGATTAACATTTTGTCGCAGAGATTTTCTGTCTATGCTCTAAGTCGCTACCTGTCACACGAGTCAAGTATAAAGACAACGTGACGTGAGAACGGTTAGACGTCATCAGATAAAACATTGTCATTTGATATAGTGATGCCCTGAGCAGAGCCGAACAACAGTATACAGCGGCTAATCACAGTGTTGTTAAGAAAAATCGCTGCCAGCGCCGGCTACATAATACGTGTGCAGCGCAGCCTCCGGCGAAACAACGCATCACATAACCGCACGTTTGACATACCTGTATAGTATTATGACTCCTTCTTCCGCTGTAGCCCTGTAGCACATTAGAATACAATGTTACAGATGTACATTTTGTGCAAAACGCAAATTCCATTGATTTTCGTTCAGTAAAAAACGAGGCATTTAACGATAAATTTTGTATTAAAAAATTATGACACAATCTCGTACATATTTTAACACGTTTTAATGCTTTGCGCACATTACAGCGATCAAACAAAACTAAGATATTAAGATATGAAGAAATCGGTTTTGAATAAGGTAATGAAATAGTGATGGAAAGTAATGGAAATAAAAAAATAATTAAAAGTCAATGGTTTAAAAAACAACCTAAAGTGATAAGCGATTTTTTAGACGAACGGCGTTGTTTATACTAAATAAATGTTGAGTTTAGTTGTACTCAGCAAGCGACACTTTTTTCTTTTCTATATCATTTCCATGACTACATTTTTCTTTTTAGTGGCCCTTGAGGTTTTTACTTAGGCCATTTTAAAAATTTCTTATGTTATATTGTTATGTTATGTTATAACACACAAGAAAACAACGTACACGACGATAGCTCTAACATTTCAAGCTCATACAACAATCCCATCTTCATTAATGTCACTGACAGTCAAACAGACGTAGATGAGTGTTTTCTGAAGCGACAGGTCAATAGATCAAGAGTCAGTCCACAGAAGTATAGCATGCCTTGCATGTCTTAATTGCGGAAAATAATGCTTTGTTTACAAGCCGTCGCCAGTGCTAACAGCAAACCGAGCATTTTTTCATTTTATTTTAACTGATGTGGCAAAAGATGATAGACAGAGAAGGAAAAGAGAAAGACCAAGACGAGGATGGGAACCAGCGGTAACGGTTTATTTTTTTGCTATGACCTTTGAGCAACCTCACTTCCCCGGAATTCAGGTTTCGTTACGTGATCTACAGCGGACAAACTGGTATTCGTAATAACAACATTCTTAACACGTTACACCAGCAAACCAAATACTTTCTGTTACACGGGTGATGGGATGGGTATCGATTGATCATAGATAGACCCCAAACATGAGCATGGTGACTCGTTTTGCTCGGCAGCACGACAGGCGTCGTTGACAAGCTGTGACTGATCTCTGGGCAATGATATCCGGGTAATTCGGCGACGATTGATCGATTTCGCTGGATTCCTCATTGTAAATGAAATTGTCAATTTTGTGGAAAATTCAGCACGCTCAGAATCTTAGGATCTAAGCATTTCTATAAGCATTTAAACATCACTTTTCAGGCACAGACGCGCAATAAACGACGCAAGGTATGTGAAATTGACGTAGACAGCAATAAGAATGGTATTTGAAAATATTTATGTTACATTGAGGCTGCCACTATTAACTGCAGGATTTTATTGATCAGATGAGACAGTTGCAAACCCATAGAAAACAAAAGGGCCGAAGACACAGAAATAATGGGACTACCGGAATTACTCTGCTGAGGCTTCCTCGTCGACCTCGTCGTCTCTTTCTGCCAGGCAATCCAGGTGGACCAGGTGGACCGGGCGGACCTTTACACAGAAAACACACATCGGTTCAGGTAAGTACTGTTACTACCGTAAGTAACTTTGCTTCAGTCATTCGCTTGACAACTCTTCAATTCACTGCACACGCCTGTCGTGCAGCAACAACGGCACGCATGTCATACGATAAAGAATAAATTATAACAAAACAAGCAAAAAATCCAAAACATTTCAAGAGTAGGCTAGAGTCCGTGAAAGGAAATCTTACGACACTAACAAACTGGAACATATTTTGTACTTTATTGCCGCAATAAAAAGCAAGCATGAAACAATAATAATTTGAAATAGTTTTTCCTGCTAAAACAAATATGCTTGTTGCCATAAGAAACTGTTGCTATAATTATAGCATTCGGTCGGTGTTATCTTGCCATGACGCAGCTCTAGTTGTCCCTAATTTCCACACCTTCCTCAGCATCTCGTAACTTTATGACCCCGTGACTCGGGCTGTCAAAAACAGCTGGAAATTCAACGTCCTAATCCAAGGTCAAATCAACACTGACTCAGACTGCACTTTACGTCGAGCTGTATTTAACGCCGTTAAGTATCGTTTGCTCGTTTGTGTACGGTTGTGAAACACGTCTAACGGCGACACGGAACCCTGTCCCAGACGCGCCTGTCTGCGCTTCGAAGATCACAGCTGTTCTCTTACTAATGGTAACAACCACCACGCTCCTTCCTACACAGATACTGCCGATGGTCCAGCGGCAAGCCAGCTGCTACGCCGAAGAACTGCCAGCAACTAGGCGGCAACGAGACCCACCCCGCGGAAGCAGTGTTAATGGCAATGTAAACAGGGCTGCGAGCAAGCGACCTATCAATGTCATGCATCATAATCGTCAGATCTTTGATGGACCAGTGCACGTGGCGAGCCAGACACGCGCAGACAGATGCCAGCGACTCGCCTACATACTCTGTAATCTGTACATGTCGTACAGTTGCCTTAATGGAACCAAACAACCATCATCCTGGACTGTTAGCATCGCCATGATAATGAGTTACTCACAGCAAACTTCATATCGACCTTCTATTTATTGATGTACATATGGGCGTAACCAGCGATAATGACCTAGGTCCGAGAAAGTATTTTGGTTCTTTAAAGATTAAGACAGTACATTAATGTAGATTTACTTTGAGGTTTATTTGGTTTAAGAGCACGTAAGAGAATTTTTTACCGTTTGTTTCAATCGATTACGTTGCATCCATGGCTACATAGCAAATATATCCAGTATAATGCTGTATATAATTAAACAGAACTGAAAAATAATAAAATGAAAAAATACTTTGAAAGTCTCCACCCATCACCGGATATGTCACTAAGACCTACAACTACCGGCACTTCACAAAATACATTATATACTACAGTGCACTGCAATTCGCTAACAGAAAACTGACAAAACAAAAACGCTGCATGAAAAAAGTTATGACTTTAATCGCTTTGCTTTGTACTTGCTTATCGTGTTTATAGATAAAAGTCAAAACATTCTTACAGATAAATGTGCACGCCTCGCTGTTCGAGTTCTCAGAAAGAACCCCGTCGTGTTATTAGAATCCGTGTAGACGTATAGCAGTGACATTTCGCGGACTTCCGAGAACGAGGTTGTCCGGGTGCCAACTGACGACTTTTTGCTTGTCTAAATGTCTGTCGCTCAGAGCCTGTTATTCTCACAGCCAGCCTTCAGTGTGGTGCTTTACGGATGCTGACATTACGGGAATATGATGCGTCGAACTTATGAACATATTGTCGAAACTGATGTAAATAAATCAACGGGTGCTATAATAATATCTCAGATCTGCCGACATAGCAAAAGCGCTGACCACTTAACACAAATTAGTGGACGCCAAAATTTAGTCTACCAGTCAGAAAAAAAGTAGCCCCCTAAGTATAATTGGCCTGAACTTCGTCAAACGTTAACGATTTTCAAAATTCTTTCACTGATGGAAAGCGTACATTTGCAACAAATACCGTGTAACACTTTCTATCTCGCCTTAAATATGTTGCTGCACTACCTTGGGAAGTTATAAAGGTTCAAATTTGCTGCAAATATAGAACAGATTGCAAACAGCATGCATTGATTTTTGCATGCACACATTTTAATAGATCTCGCTTACTTACTTATTACTTACTTACTTATTACTTCAGTTTATGGTTCCTGTTAAAATTGTTTTATATAACACACAATTTTACGTATGTTGATAGCGCCCCTGCACATTGGGCATGTGACACTGTACGATTTCTCGAAAAGGCTACACCTTTTACATTGGACCAGATCTGGGGCCACCAAACAGCCCAGACCTCAATCTGGTTTACTACAAGATATAGGGTGTCATCCAGCAGCGAGTTGTTTTAGTTGTGAGTGCATAACGTTGACAAACAGAAGCTGCGCTTGCTGAACGTTTCGCGTTGCATGGACCACTTCGACACTGACGATGCAACCATCCACATCCTAGTGCATGTGTGTGGGCAAATGTAGACACTTAAGCAATATTATAACAGTATTAATATCCTTTTAGTCATATGATATGTAATTTTTGTCACACAGGCCAAGATATAATTCTAAGTTGTATCTTTTGTAACGTTTAACAAATTTGAACTTTTTAACTTTCCAAGGTAGTGTAGCAACATACTTAAGGTGCGATGAGTACATGGCTTTAATTGAAAACTTTATGATTTTTTAAGCGGTAAAAAATTTTGAAAATCGGTTAAGGTTTGACAACGATAAGGCTGATTATAATCGAAAAAGTCTTAATAGGCTATTTTTTTAACTTACCCGGTATAGTAGAGCCGAGCTATATTTCTATATACCATGACAAAACAGAACCAAATACCAGATAACTGAAAGTCGTCAAATTCCACAACTTGAACCGAAATTTTAAGGCTGAAGCAAACAGGTTTTTTAATCCAATTTCATTATAGCACACTTTAAATGTAATTGACATTAAAATAGTTTTTCCTTTACATTATAATTTTGAATGACAACCGCGAAACAAATTAACAAAATATGGGACTATAGCCTGATTTAGACGACCAACTGGCTTGCGGCTTCCTTCAGTGCTTTGAGTCTGACACTCTTGGCTGGATTATCTGGCCGGTAAAACCGTCCTCGAAATTACCTATAATGTGTTGAGTGGGACGTTAAGCCCACTTCGATAAACTTTGATTTTTACCTGCGTGCATGCTGTTAGCAGGTATTGTTTTTGGCGGCGTCTATCTCTCTGTCTGTGTCTGTCTGCACTACTGAACAAAAATTGATATCACTTGGTAGGAATATGCTCCATGGTGAACGCTAGAAGTGGTTGGTAGTTGGTAACATTTAACCTTGACCTTTGACCTTTAAAGCTATTCTCGTATTTTTCTCTAATTCAGGCTGTATATTTTGAATGTCTTTACCTAGCAACTTTACTTTCAGTTTGGAGATGCATCTTCAGAATATCTAGGTTATGGTTCAGTTTCAAGGTCATGGGTCCAAGGTCAAGGTCGCGGCAGTGAAAAGGCGCGGTAGCGTGCAACTCAAAAACTACTGGCCGGAAATTGCTGGGGCTTGATCGGAATATCTGTTACGATAACGCTCGAAGTAATTCGGAGCTTTTGACATTTTGACCTTGACGTTTAACCTTGAGACATATTTTCGTATTAATTCAATTCAAGCTCTAAGTTTTGAATGCCTTCGGCTAGCAGCTTTATTTTCAGCGCGTGGGTACATTCTTTAGAATGTCTAGGTCACCTTCGAGTTTCAAGGTCATGGGGTTAATGTCACGGTCGCAAAACAGCGGCAGCGCGCAGGTTTGTGCTCTCCTCGGACACGGTTTAATTTTTACCTCTTACAACCAGTAATCGTTTACTGCTAGGCTGGACTGTAGACAATAGCCTAGACATTACATCGACGACACTGTATGAGAAGTCTGATAACGATAACGAATTTGATTGGTCCACATTTTGAATTTAACTTACTAAACCTAACAA
>Ga0126335_1001783_pt1 | contig 12417 bp, 10 predicted proteins | sample OlaspJWI45metaG_FD_108409 | JGI IMG/M metagenome (GOLD analysis project Ga0126335, IMG submission 108409) | Marine gutless worms symbiont microbial communities from Oahu, Hawaii - Olavius sp. 1 OAHU.JWI-45 metaG | ecosystem: Host-associated > Annelida > Digestive system > Unclassified | place...
AATAAATGATCGATCATAATACTTTTAATCGCATTAACTCTCAAACATCATGACAGTCGTCTGACCTCAACACTAGCATTCAGTTTACTGCCGATTTCAACTTAAGTGCCCAAATTTATACAGGCCAGCTTGACCTCTAGAATGTTCTGTCTAGCCCGCTGTTTATGTGGCATATCACTGAGTGCCTGGCACAGACTGGTACCTAGTGCCACCCATTGTCTGCATTCATTGACACTGCGATACGCAAACTGCAGACTGCGTGCTGTTTTCCTCACTTTCAATCAATACAGTACACACCGCACCACATACAGTCTTGCCAGCTGCAAACTGAGTCGGCCCCAGAAACAATCCAGTAGTACAGATCTACACGTAGGACACCATACAGTCCAAAATATCGTTGTGGCAAGTATGATGTGTGTGCCTCGATGTTAATATGTGATTGCAATTTTGACTTGGCAGTTGGTAATGCTAGACTGAAGATGGACCCATATTACTGTTGATTCATATAGAAGAAAATGCACGTTTAATATTTCTCTTGAAATTTGTGACATAAGTAATCTTTATTGCACAAACAACAGATGCATTTGCGTTACAATACAAAGAAAGTACGAACATTAATAACAAACATATCGTGAAGGGTTGTGTTTGCTCAAGTTTTAGTAAACTGAGAAGATTTTTTCAGAAATATGAACTGATATGTGAAAAAGACTTCACAGTGTTCAAAGAATAGGTCACTGTGTTGCATTTCATTCATATGATGTTTCAGCTAAAAGATGTCTGCAGACGAGAACTAGACAGGTCAGAAGTTGAAAATGTGCGGAATAAGGCTGTGACATCAGAGTACAAACAGGTTGAATTTGGCTGCTAGACTGTGTTGACTAATCTGTGTATTAAAATACGTTGATGATGGATAGTTGTCAAAATCTCCATAAACACTAGAGCATGTCTGTGAAATAAGAAGTGTTATTTTTCACATTTTTATACTACAGAGTCTAAGAGACATCTAGAAGATGCACACTTGATTGAAGTGATGTTGTCTCATTGTTGGACAGCTACATTTGTCTGCCCAAAAGGAAAGGAAAGGACATCTTAAGTCACTTCTGATGCAGAGAACAGTGCAGGACCTTGCACTGTCAAAATTGTTTCATACGGCCGTCTTGCTTGCTTGATTTACTAGCATTTTGCATGTGAATGTTGTTATTGCTTGTCTTTGGTAAATGTATTATGTAGAAGTGTAATATGTGGAGCTGTTTGCATTGACGTAAATCTGTTATACGCTGTTGTCAGATATGTTCTCAACTCAGCGAGCGGCTTGAGAAACAGCAGGCTGCACACAAAGTGGGACTGGCTCACATCAAGGTTCATCACTGTGTTGTTGAAACTTATGCAGCAGTGTTTGTCTGTTCTGTTCTGTTCCTTTGTGGGGACCGTGGCACTAGCTAGGTTTTATTGTATCCACGGTCAGCGATGAGGCCGGCTCTGTGGTTAGGCCCAATGTGCAACCCACATGTATGTGCAAGGGTAGTGTGGTGAGTATGTGTTGCACGGCTACTGTCACTGTATTTAAGTGACACTGCATGTATGTGTAGTTAGTAATGTGATAGGCTTTGTATCTGTATATTTAAGGTGCCCAGCTTGTAGCCACAGGTTTCTCTGGGACTCGCCCACACTTGTACACCTATTCCCAACTGCCCGAGCCACAACTAATACCACATGCCTACCTCTAGTTAGGCAGTGTAGCATAGTGACCTCCAGACTGATGGGCTTTAACAAACTAAGTGTAGTGGTTCCATCTGTTATCCATGTGGCCAGCACCTATCACACCCAAGTGCCACTAAACCTGAGTGTAATGGCCTGTCACAGTTTACAGAGGACACAGGTGTACCTGCCTCAGAATTTAATCTCACAATATGCCCACTAAACCCAGCCGAACTGTAAACCACTCGCCCAGACCGAGGACTGTACCTGGGCCCTGCAAGTCGCTCGCCATGCACAGAAAAGTCAAGCTAGACCAATCGATCTAAGACAATTTGGTGCGAGCAATTTGTCGCAGCCGTTTTGGCGCGGGGAAGTTATTATTTCTTTGAACGTTCCGCCTGACACTTGGACTCAGTGATCTCCGCTTCAGTGATGTCTTTTCATGGAACCGCCAGCGGACGTCGGTTGGCGTCTGTTTAGTGTTTGCCGCACAGTTCAAAGGCTATTTGATGAAAAGAATCACTCACTCGCACTTTGACTCGACTCTTGAGACGAGACTTCTTTTTGAGACGAGATGACACTTAGACTCGTGAGAAGTAGTCTCATTGACATATAAAAGCGGCGAGTTAGAAACATGCGGCGTCAGTGTAAATTCATTTACCTCTGTGTCTCGTATGCTTGCGTTTGTGCTTCATTAATAAATTTTCAGAGAATGCATAATGTATATTAACGTTCGAATGAAACGAGACAAGGATAAGTTCTGTCATGATGGATATTTTTACATATTTGATCGCGTCTCCGCCGATAAATCTAGGAAGTTTCACGGCATACATTTGCGTTTTGTTCATCACGTGTCTTAAGAAGACATATCCGTTGACAATCAGATGACATTAACTTCATTAATTCTTATATACATTATCATTAATTTAAAAAACCGTATTCATCTGTCGTCACGCCAAAACGGCCGCGCCGAAATGGCTGCGCCAAATCGCTTGCGCCAAACTGTCCCATGCCGAGACCAATATCTATAAGAACTGTTCATGTGATTGTGCTTAAACCGTGCACTATTGTGTTACACAAACTTGACACAAAACAGTTCTGATAGTCTTTTCTCACATAGTCCCCAAGTTGTCAGAGCTCTAATGTTGTTTGTTGGAAGGAAGGTTAAATTTTCATCTCTGATTGCTAATGTTGGTGTTTAGACCAGGATGGAAGCCTGTGAGACATGTTGTCAGTTCATCACCCAGGATGGTTACATTGCTAAGGAGACCGCTGCTGATGATGGCAGGGTTGATTCCTCCAACCCCACTACTGAGAGTCCAGAACTGACGGACAAAGATCAGCTGATACGTGAACTGGAACTTGAGCTTGCACAGACCAAACTTGCTTTGGTCGAGTCCGAATGTAAGAATCAAGATCTGCTTCACCAGCTGAATGCATCAGTGATTGAGGCCCAGTCGTCGAAGAACACTTGGTTCCAGAAAACATTGTCATCAATTAAAGAAGTGACAAACAAGGCGAAGGAGTCATCGTCGTTAGGTGCACTAGCCGGTAATTCTGTCTCTGCAACAAAGGATGCTGTAAGTGGCCGCAAGGATAACTGACAGAGTGGTCCAGTCTGCTTTGAAGTCAGTCACTGTTGCTTCATCTTGCCTTGCGATGTTAATGATTGCCATCTGTGCATTGTCATAGCAGCTGCATTATTGTCATAGCAACTGTTGCTCTGAGATGTGTTGTCACAGCAATTGATGTTTGCTTGAAGATTATTCTGCACAAATGTGGCCAGCTTGTCATACTGTGATATTCAGATATTCTTTAATGTCATTAGCGCCTGGGTTTTGTGTGGTAACTCTAAACTGGGTTGCAGCATTTTTATGCTTTGTCAAGTACTTTTTGTTGTTGCATTTCTGTGTATGACTTCTGTGTGGTTTTACGATCTTCAACTTTTGCCCACTACTTACACTTCTGCCACCACCGTTTGATGTTTTCTGTCAATTTTTATACACAGTCATCAGAAGTTAGTCTTTTTTGTCAGTTTCAACTTGTATATACACTGTGTCCCAATTGAGGTGATGCCAAAATACAAACCGTTGTAACTCAAACACTATGTAACACAATTTTCTGCTATTTTTACCACCATAACTATTTATTTTGTCATCTACGGTGCAAATTTCTGTGATTTTACTTGCGTAGTTTATGAGATATAAATGTTCGCAAATTTGTACCGTAAAGTGGAAGTTTCCAGTATGTAAAAGACAATTTACTCACAAGACTCCGTGTGCCCAAAGTGGCCACTGTTTTCATGAACTCACGCATGCAGTTGAACATACCTCTGTCAAACAGCTCACTCGATGATTCTGTGGTCAAAATGATGTTGCACTTCATTAGAGTCTGTGCTGTTTGGTGTCCATTGCCACAGAGGAATAAAAGCTAATGCACATCGAGACAAGTACTCCACCGTGTTGCACACTCGGTGAGCCGCAGCAGTGTCCTGTTGAAATGTGAAAGTTTCTCCAGAATGGATGGCTGGCTGGCAGAAGATTCTGACTGAGGATGTCACGATGATATGCATCATCAACGTGTGCACCTGGCTCGATGAATATGAGTTCAGTATTTCCAAGTGTTGACACACCGACTGACACTGTGACAGACATTGAGAAAGTTGAGCGAGTACGCAGAAGTCACTGGAATTATTTTGCTCTTATTGTTTCCTGCTGCAACGTACACTTGGTCAGGTCAGGTTTTAGAGTACATGTTCTGATACATTTGTCTCTCAGAAACTATGCTGCACATTTCTTTGAAATTTTTTATCACTTGCATCTCTGAAATAGTAGTAATTATGGTGAATGTATCATTCAAATATAATCATTTTGTTCCTTCAATTAGGACTCAAGTGTATATACCTTTGAAGGTTTACAGTCAACTCGCCCAAGGCATACCTGACCCTGGTTCTAACCCTATGTCCTAGCACAAACGCTAACTGTAACCCCTGCCTAACACTGACTTTAACCGTAACTTTAACCCTAACCCTTGACGTGGGATGAGATGACCCGGGGACAAGTTGACTGCCATCCCTTTTGTTTCTACAACTGATTGCTTTAACCCAATTTAGTATTGTTAGCTAACGTCTTGTTCAGGTTTATATCTCACTTACTGATATCTTTTGTATATTGGTTTGCCATCGAATATATGATATTTTTCTGTAATTGTTGTTTTTTGTTGATAATTTGCACAGATATCAAAAACACTGATATTAGTTTGTTTTAGCAATATGTTGCCCACCTGTTGCTGAGGCATGTAAATAGTAGTTGTCGTTGATATTGTGTAGTATGTGTGGAAGTTAATGTTGTAAGTTTGTTGTGCAGCTCTATGATGTATGGACTGAAGTAGACAGACACTTGATACAGTACCTCTTTAGTTCTGAACGAGAACCTCATCTCTGAAGTGCTCAGGTGTGGCATGCATTGTCAAGGAATTCCATAGTTCTATCTGCACACTCACATGTTTATCCACCAACATACCATACCAGCCTTTGCCTTGCCAGTTAGAGCTGGTTCTCATTTAACTGACCCAAGTGGGATAAAACACTGAATTGGCATAGGCGCTGCAATGGTGAGTAAACAGTCTGCCCAGGACCGTTGCATGGTGGACATCGCAGTTTTTGGCTGCTCAAACCGTAACGCTTCACTGGCCAATTGGGTGTAAACATGTAGCCTGTTTGTGCACTTCTACATCTGTTTATTTAAATTGTCTTTGCTGGTTTGTGTACAACGACAATCTACTTGGTATGATATGAATATAATTGGTGTTGTAAGGTCTTTGACTTTGTCGGTCTTTGCATAGACAATGATGTTGTGTAGTTAGCTCAAAATTTAACAAACAAAACTAATTCTTGTATGTATTGAATCAATATTTCTTTGTTTGCATAAACTGAAATTTTTGTTAGAATTGGCTAATTTTTATTAAAAGGCTGTTCAAGAAAATGAAATGGCTTCTTTTGTGAAACTTTACATGTACATTGCTGTTTAAAAGATTACAGACATTATTCGGTAAATATGCAGCTGTATTTTCTCTGAGGTCGCTTAGCCACTGTCATTTAAAGCTGTGCATTTTTGAATGAGAAATTTATTGCATCATTTCGGTGCAGTTTTATTTGCTGAATGACCACCCAGAAACATTCCTGTATTTGTGTGTAGTGCTGTTGAATGGTAGTGTCTTGTCTGCATGTTAGTACACATATTCCGTGATGTATACTGCTGTTTTTGCATGTCTGCACATTCACAGTGCACAGTTACTGCTATTACACTTTCACCACATAGTAGGTAGCATAGTTTGGTTGCATGTATCTGACAGCTTGGTATTCAATTGCTGAACCATATCAACAGGTAGAATAGTAGCTTCATTAGAATCTTAGATGTAGAATCATTAGAATCTGTTGGATATAGACTTGTGATCTTGCACACAGAGGCTTACTGATCAACCCTGATCACAAACCCAAAACCAGGTCATACTGGCCTACTTACGTTAGCTGAGAAAAAGTCACTGCCCCAAGGTTATCAAACTTATCATAGATACTCGTTATATTATTCATGTCAGTAGCATCTTGAAGTTTATTGTCTAAGTTCTCCAATAGGGCATTCTTCATCTGGCGTAAGTTTGAACATGTTGCCAGTAAGCACACTTTCTTGTAGTCGTAGTTCTTAGTGTAAGAGCTTTTATGCTTGATCAAAACCATGCGTTTGTTATATCAATCAATCAATCATTCATTTTCTTACTGTTTTGCAACCCAAGAGCTGGATTGACAAAATAATCCACAAAATTGTGCAGTTACTAACCAGAAAATGCAAGAGTAGATATCCAGCATTCTTCAGTAGCCTACTCTGACACCATGGTCTTAACCTCAGAAATGACTACTAGAGCATCTACGTTTCACTCCGGAATACCTTTTTATCGGTGGATTTTCTAATAAAGATTTAAACTGACAGTAAGTCAATCAATACTTTATTAGCAGATTGACAACTTGACAAACCGCAAGTTCTTAACTGGAGTTAACTGGAACCGTACAAAAAACGAAAACATTTTACTGACGGTTACAGCAAGGAAGTTTATCGGTGAAGTGGTTTGAAAGACACCTAAACTTTAGTTATGGTAAGCTCAACGCACATATGTGAACGGTACGACGTCGTAGGACTGAGCTGAGCACAGTGAGCACCGAGCAGTGCAATGAGTTACAATGAGTACAAGTAGTTGGGTAAGCCAACTGTAAAACGGATGGCAGTTAATAATAACTTGTTGAGAGTTGAGCTTACCATAACTTTAGTTATGGTAAGCTCAACGCACATATGTGAACGGTACGACGTCGTAGGACTGAGCTGAGCACAATGAGCACCGAGCAGTGCAATGAGTTACAATGAGTACAAGTAGTTGGGTAAGCCAACTGTAAAACGGATGGCAGTTAATAATAACTTGTCTCCAAAGCAAAGCAAAAGAGGTTTAGACGAAGGCGCAGGCCGAAGCCTCTATGCCCTCCAAATTACATAGAACATAATTTGTACAAATTGTACATTATTAATCAAAATTATTAATGAAACTTCTGCTTCCTATTCCGGTTAATTCAGCCCTGTAGTTACAAAGAAGATCTAGATTGCTTAAGAACTTGTCTAGCTTATTCTTAAAGAGTCAGTAGTAGGCCTACTAGCAGAGATGACAGACTCTGGCAAACTCCAAGTCAAGTCGTTCCCAACTCAACTTGTTATAATCCGTTAGAGTTTAGATTCAAGTTAGCGTTAGACTGGGAATAGGATTAGGGCCAGAATTAGGCTAGCCTTAGGAACGACGAGTTGATTGTAAAGTTGTAAACCCTGTAAAACGACTCAGGACTTGGCTTGGCCTTAACTGCGAGGTTTGGCCTGAAATAGGTGCGGTTTGGCCTTTGACTAGAAGTTGTTTTTGTTTCCGTTTCCGGGATAAACAAAATAATTGATAGAATGGAAGTGAAAATAAACATGTTATAACATGTTTTGTGCAAGTCTAACCTGCTGGAATTCGTTGACAGTTGGCATATAGTATACATTTATGTTTGGAAGCCTATCGTCGTCGTTCACAACCAAGTTCAAAGCATGTCTGATGAAGATATGTTGCGCGCCCCAACTAGGTTCGTTGTCGTAACTGTCGTTTTGGCGATGGACCTGTCTGTACCCTTTCATACTGGTACACTGTTCATTGGCATAAATTGGGGTCGGGTGAATTTGTAGGGCAAGTCGTATTTGCGAGGCGGATAATTAGATCAACCTGCAGATCTAGGTTATGGTTGAAAACGCGGGGCAGATATGGGTAGGTACTAGGCAGGCCTACACTGCAGTGACCGTAGTGACCGTGACTTTGGATTGCATTTCCGGTAGAAAATTGAGTCTTTCTGCCTTTCTAACATCGTTTGCTGTCGTTTGTAAGTCACGAAAATGGTAAGTGCTGCGAGTGTTGCATTGCAGTAGTCGAGACGTGGCATAACCAGCGACACGACCAGAAAACTCTTTAGTTGACTCATGATCTAGCTCTGTCAGAAGGTGATTGATAGGGTTTGGCGTACTGTTTCATGTTATGTAGATAATGCTAGAATTGTCTGTTTGTTGATTTGTTTGTGTAACTGTAGAAAGCGAAAAACACCAGAAGCTTGTGTGCGACCACGTGTCGTAGAGATAACTTGGGATGTTGACGATGAAAAAACGAGTGCATTGATGAAGGACATGGGTGTGTCTTTCCTTACATGGGAGCAGAATGCTGATGTATGCCAGACAGTTGCAGTGTCTCAGTCTCCTGCTGTAGAATTAGTTCATCCTCGTGTAAGTGATCCACAGATCCAATATAGCTGCACTATGCCACTATGGTCTGGTAGTACGTGATAGAGCTTTTTCTGTCTCTTTGTCTGGTGTTGTGTAGTATATTTCTATAGTCATTATTTTGGTCATTTTGTTCAGTCAATTTAATGGGGAGTTTGCTATTGGATGTTGGCATGTCGTAGTGGTTAACGGCATTGGTCAGATCAGCAAAGTTAATTGACATTGGGCCCAGCTAGTGAATGGATAGTGACCATCTTTGGTAGGTAAACCATCTCCGTATGGAACCAGCCAACTTGGTCCACTCAGCCTTCTATCGTTCTGGGGTCAGCTAATGAGGACCATCTTTTGCTGTGAAGTAAACAGACACACTGTGTGATGCACTAGCCACGTGTCCCTGGTCTTGCAGTATGAGCTGGTGTCTGGCTGTGGGCTACAGAAACAGAGATCAGCACTGCCCAGTGGGCTCAGGTGGCTTGGGAAGGACTTAGCTTTGCGGTACTTTAATGTAGTTTGCTATAAATTTTACATTTAACATATCTTGTTCCATGAGTTCCATGATTATATACTTGTCCGTTATTGCTCAGTAGTGAATCTTTGTAATATTTACTTATTTCCATTTGGTATTTGTTTTGCCATGCTTGTGCAGCAGACAAAACTTCAGCTTGCGGTTTTTCCAAATGAACATGCAAAGAATTCAAATGCAAGATTGGCAGACAGAGACACACGAATCTCATTGTCACCTTTACTGTCATGTATTGATTGCAAGCAAGCTTCATCGGACTTGAAAGGTTTGTCTGAATCATCTCTGACTTATGGCACTGTTTCATTTTATGTAATTAAGAGACTTCTTTAAGTAATTTGAATTCTACAGTTTAGCACCAAAGTTTACACTGACCTTGCTTTCTCTTTAACGTTATTGAGTTTTTTTTCCGGAAAAGTTGACAGTAAAATTTGTTGATTTTTGTTGATGCGTGGCAGCGGTCTTGGTCTTTGTCAACTTCACTGGGTCTAACCTTTGTCACATAAGTGGATTAGACAAATAACAGTGTCTACTTACAAGAGCTGAAGTAGGTTTGGTTGCAGCGTTTTGCATGTCGTTCATCATACATTAGATTTCTATAGCTTTAGAAATTGCTGTAAAGGCAAAGGTGAACAGGATATAGTAGTATGTAAACTAACCTCACTGCTACGGGAAATCACATACCATATGGAATCACACAGTGTTACTTGCCACCCTGCAGAGGTGATTTTCCCGCCTTTACCCCAGCCATAGCTGGTACTTGATTTAGCAACCCCGAAGGGATGCAAGGAAGAGTTGACCTGCTGCATATTGGTACTGCAGATTGTAATGCCTAATATCCCCATCAATTCTGACTGCATTGCTGCTCTCCTTATATAACTTCTGGATGATGGAGATGATCTTACTTGGTATTCTGTGCTGTTCAAGGATCTTCAACAGTGCTGGTTTATGAACACTATCAAAGGCTTTGTGAAAGTCGATGAAATTTAGTATTTCCGGACGTTGACCTTCTTATACTTTTTATATTAATAGTAGTAGACTTAATAGTAGCTGGTGCTATTGTTTACTGAGTGTATGGTATAACATGTGTTGTCTGACAAAAGCATATATTGTTTGCAGATCCGTGGAGTTGCATTCCTGATGAGATATTTCTGGCAGTGTTTAGATATTTGTCCAAATCCACTTTATGCAGATGTGCACTCGTTTGCCGACGCTGGCAACAGCTTGCGTATGTCATCTTTGTTATATAATGTTGTGACAGCAAATAACTTTATGTGAATTACTAGATAGATATGCAGTTTGAAACTGAAGGATGTGTGTCTTGTGTGGAATTGATTGAGTGCGAATACAGCATTTAGTCATCATTGTTGATTTGAGATTTTATGGTTATTTTGATAGAGGCTGTTGCTGGTTATTGGCAGTCACCAGTTTTTAAAACATACAAAACATGGCTCTTTTTCATACTGCTTTCTACGAGAAGCATGCAGACATGAACAGTGTAGATTCTTTGGCATATGTTGTACTAAAATCATATAATATTATTATCGTACAGATGTTGTATAAAGCAAAACTGATGCAGTAAGTCGTATTGATGGTGAAGTAGTTGCCACAAACATTTTTACAGTGTGGTGCCTCGAACGTCTGCCTGTACAAAAGTCTGTAAAAGTGAAAATTGACCAGTCAACACCTGTTTGTTCTAATGTGGACAGGTATGACGAGTCTCTTTGGAAAGGTGCTCTTGATCTGAGTGGAAAGAAGCTGAAGAATGGTTGTGTTAACCAGCTGTTGGACCGAGGAGTTTCAGTATTGCGACTTGCCCGGGTCGAGGTATTGTATGCACTTGTTTTCCTACAATATGGTACAACATGCAGTGCAGTCATGAATGTTTGAAATTTTAGTCTGTTACCTGACGGCCAAGGACGGTCGAGTGCCAGCTGCATTACATTCCGCAGGCTGACACAGGACAAGCCACCGATTGGTAACGGCCTAAGCGCTGCTGTAGGAATTTTGTCCACTAATATGGCGGACCGTGTACGTTGTAAAGTTAAAGTTCGTTGCTGCCTTAGCTGTCGAGACGTCGTACATTATTATCGTTTTCCTACAGACTGTCGTCGACAATTATGGATCGACTACTGTCGACAGTACAAGTCAGACTACACGCCGAAACCGGATCACCGACTGTGTTCAGTGAGTTTAAATAACGAAGTGGTTACGCTTACGACAGTCAGTGAGTGAGTAGCTTCTTAACAGCACTTGATCACATACAAGGCTATTTCAGTGCTATCCTACGACAGTCGGAAGTATGTGCGACGTTACTATACTTCCAACAGTCGGAAATGAGAAGGGTTCATCTTCATCTTCCGATAACGGTGCCGACTCGATTTCGAGCAATATCACTAGGGTTCACTAGTCCGAAGGTTCACTAGTCCGAACTTGTCTCGTATTTGTTTTCAAGGTATAATAAAATATAGTATAATAAAGGTACCCTCTAACCCCCAACCCTAACCCTTACCCTAACCCCAGCCCTAACCCTTTGGACTAGTGAACCTTTGGAATAGTGAACCTTCGGACTAGTGGGATGTTTCCGTCGGAAATATGTACGCCGTCACTATACTTCCAACTGTCGTGAGGCTACTCACGGCCTAAAAATAACGTAAGTGTATAGCCTGCTGGCAGTCACGTGAATAAATCCAGCGGAGTCATTTCCGAATGGTTGAAACGATGGCTGTTGCTTCGCTTATTGGCCTTCAATATACGTCACACGTCCTGAATTTCACCGACAGCTAATCTAATTTGCCATATGTTACTAGTGGACTAAAGATGCCATGCATTTTTGTTTACTGATTATTTGTTTAGAAATTTGTTTTTACTGAATTTCAAATACAAATAGACTAATAACAAATAGACTAATACTAATAGCACTGGAAGACAGAATGAGCTGAATAAAGATTGCCCCTTGGGAGCGAGTCTATTCTTGTACTGACACTAATGCTGCTCGTGACATCTTTATAGAAATTGTCAAAACCAGATTTGAACAGTGTTTTTCTTATACAAGGCTGTCCCAGAAAAAATGAAGTATAAATGGATTAACCATGCATTGTGTAAAAGTTGTAAATGAAAGCCAAACTCTATAAGCAGTGGCTTTTTACAAAAAGTCATTACGATGAATTACAGTACAAAAATTATAGAAAAGTGTACTACAAATAGCAATGTAAATATAGATGATTTTAAAAAGTATTGCTATAATGCAACAGGATGCTCATACAGGTCACCACAGCAGATGTATTGTTTAGCAGGGCCGGATTTACTCCAAGCGGAGGCCCTGTTCAGAAAAAATGTGGGGCCCCTAATATATGAATACCC
>Ga0126335_1001784_pt1 | contig 12417 bp, 7 predicted proteins | sample OlaspJWI45metaG_FD_108409 | JGI IMG/M metagenome (GOLD analysis project Ga0126335, IMG submission 108409) | Marine gutless worms symbiont microbial communities from Oahu, Hawaii - Olavius sp. 1 OAHU.JWI-45 metaG | ecosystem: Host-associated > Annelida > Digestive system > Unclassified | place...
GAAGAATTAAAAATTATAATACTAGTCAAATTCTTCTTTTTTAGTGTTAGAAATCTGAAATAAAAGTGTGGTTTGAGCGAAGTGATAGTTAAAAATGGCGGCGGGAGGATGTTGGAACAGCCGTTTCCAATGAGCTCCGCTCTTCGGGCGAGCGCCCGGAGTTTAGGTTTCCTAATGGGTTATAATAACAAATAAACTAAGGTAAATACAAAATCTAGAACTAGTTACTAAAACACTTTAAAAACGGAGTAAAATCAACAAGCTTGATAGTTCGTTTAAATCTACTAAAAGTACTAAAATAAACGCTTTCTGGCAAGCTATTCCTAACGTTAACAATACGCTCACTAAAAAATTACACCTGACTAGCTTGTAACTTTTCTTAATCAACTTAAAATCATGGCCTCGTGTGTTCTGGTAAGGAGACCACTCAAAGAAGATCAACAAGCCCAAACAGGATCTTGTAGCAATAAAACAAGTCTGCGTAGAGACGACGTAATTCTCAACTACACAAGTTGACACGCTTTAAACGCTCAGTATATGACAGACAGTTCAAACTGGCAACCGCTTCGTGAAACGACGTTGAACAGATTCAGTTATCTCGATGTCTTTAACGGTAAAACTACTGAGTCATGCTCGACGAGTGGTCTGACATAAACTTTATAAGCGCGCACTAGTAGTTCTATATTGCGACATACGAAGGCACGGTGAATAGCAGCAGAACGTTTATAAGCCTTGGTGACTATGTCACTGATGTGTAGAAAAAGTGACAAGTCACATGAGACTGTGATACCCAAATCTGGCGAGACAGTATCATTAATACCAAGACAAGTACTGTGAGTAACTCTACCGACATTCAAAACAAAACACTACACTTGTTTACAGACACAGCGACTCGTCACTCACTCCATCATTTAGTTTTGTTACAGGCGAGCGCTGTTGTCTTGTCACAAATAAAACACCACGCAGCCAGCGGTGCACGCGGGAAGCAAGAGACGACCTTGTCACGTAGTAGAAGTGTAGGACATTGACACACCATGTCTAGCTGTGGACCGGCGGTCGCTGTCTAAATTAGCGACTGGCGTCGACAGCTTCACACGGGTTTGTATACCGTAACGCTACTGTTTCACGGTACAATGAAAGGCGGCGGCGGAGATGTATTTCTACTAACAAATGTTACTTTAGCGAACAGCGATAGTCTATGTATGATTACTATCTGCACTGTACTATATGACAGATGCATATTGCACACGGTGTGCATTAGTAGGTCTATGTCATCTGTCTCTTCGTGAAATAAACGCACCAGCAGTTGCAGCTCTAGTCCGGCCATCATTCATGGCATTAATTGCTATCTGTTATCATTGCCCAGACACATGCGACACAATTCACAACGTCACTGTCGTGGAAAGTGAGTGAATGTTTATTCGGTTTAGCCTGTCAATTCAGTATTCATACTGACTAAGCTCCCTTTGTTTCTTTGCGCTATTTGCCGGTAAGCTCACCTTATGTACGCATGCACGTATGTTGGTACATTATTCTGCTGTATAGCATTGCGATTGTTTACTCATCTTGGAGTAATAAGCGCCTCTCAACACGCTATAGTTGAATTCGCACAAGTTACAGATCGTAGATCGTGGCATTGAGTCTAGGTCTTCCAACTCGGAACGTTGACGGTTGTCGCAGTCTGTCGATTCTGCGTTATGGGTATTTAGCTCAGCTGTTTAGCTGCCAGATTGGTAATAAAATCTTCTTATTCTTCTTCTATTACGATGCAAGATATCCAAACACTAGGCGAAGTATCTGTATCGATAAAGTCCAATCCAGTCGTATACAACTGAACAGAAATGGTGTGGTCTTTCTATATATTCGTTTATTAAAAAGCTGTCAACACTCTGCTTTAGAACATCACGTACATATATATGAGAACGATGACGAAATTAAGAGAACTATAAAAATTAAAGTCAGTTCAATATGTGTCTTTATAGATAAGTCTAAATAAAATTCTGTTCGTGCAGCCTAGTCTTTGTCGTGAGAGAAAGTTCATGTCTTCTCATCCTAAGTGTATAACCGCAGTCAGAGAGTTCTGGAGGAAGTAACTGATGTAAAACGTGATGCGTGTTTTGAGGATACTGAAAAACAGTTTATCGTCCATGTAAGAGACCAGATTATCGATGTTTATCAAATCCGGTGAACAAAATCCTCGACGAACTCCACGACGTACGAAGCCTGCAAGTCGTTGGTCATGATTGTTTGTTCGCTTATAACTCGAGAACGGGAGGAGCGATTGTCTCTAAATTTTCAGGGTAGCTCAAGAGTGCCCCAGAAATGGTTTTAAGTTCAAAATTGGACAATGGGTAAAGGCCAAAAAGTTGGCATTTTTCGTGTCTCGCGGGACCAGCCGGCCATGTGCCACTGCAAGCAGATTGAACTCTAGGCACTGGGTAGGCTATAGGCGCACACACAGGCGCAGGCGTACAATGTGCAGACGCAAGAGAGGCAGGCGTTGATGCTGACGGACCGGCACACATACACACGGGTACGGGAAGCGAGAGTCTTGGGCGGGCGGTAGGCGGAGACGGGGCTGCCCACGTATTGCCCGACTCTGCTTGCAAAATAGCTAGTGTATCTATAATGTGTAATCAGCTGCATATGACGAACCGAGACTTACCAAACAGCAAAACGGTGTCGCATTAATGAAATAATCAGTAAAAATTTTAAATAACATTTTCTAAAGAGTTTTGAAGGTGGAGTATATATAGAAACGATTCTGCACGCGACAGAGCGACAGTAACTTTATTGCTACGTCTGTCAGTTGCTATAGTTACAACAGCAGCAGCTGTCTGGGTGTTACGGTGCCTTCGGTTTCTGCGGCGCGCGACGTCTCGTTAAATTTGGATGACTGACGTGGCCGACAAATGACGGCGACGAAATATGATCGTCGCCGAAAGCAAGTGACAGCGGCAACTGACGGCAGTGTGACGGCGCTTTACGCATCGACGACGTCGCCTCATGACCGCCGCCGCCGCCGCCGCCGCCGCGCACGTTTTATTCGCTCGGAATCTAGTCCTCGAGGACTCCGGGTTACATCACGACCGCGTGGCCGGGCGGCCCGGCTTTATCCGCGCCGTCCATCTAAGTACAACGACGGCAGACGCTGGACGGCCCACCGGCCCGGCCCGGCCCGGCCCGGCGCGCAGTGTAGTGCTCTATCGCGCCAAACGACGCACTTGATGCGACGTCGGTCCCTGTCGTCTCACGTGAGTGTTCCCGTAGGCCCTAGGGTGCACGGCCGTCCGTGATGGTCGACCGTCACGTAGCCTGGACACTAGCTCGCATTAGTCGCGCACACTCGACCTCTGCAATGATTGCTATAACGTGAAATTCACATATTGCACACAAGTGCACCAGAGAAATCAAGCGTGGGCAAACAATTCAGCGTACTGCCGCGCTGTATGTGTATGTAGCCTACAATACAAACTGGGCCAAAATGTGAGAACCCCTCTCTTCTTGAAAAATTTGTGATTTTATGATATAACGAATCATATCCGCAAGCTTATACAGTTACAGCAGACGACTGGATGATGTAACTGTGCAAGCTGTCGCATGTGATTCATTATATCATAAAATCACATTTTTCATTTTCGCGATTTTAGACCGATGGCTGTAGTAAAACTTGAGTGCAATTTTGTCTGTTTAATATACTTAAGGTGTGGTAAGATATATTGCTAGCTTTTTGTTGCACATTTCACGCTGTTTCCAGCGGTCAAAGAATTTTGAAATTGGGTTAACATTTAACAAAGTTACAGTCAAACATGAGACGGGTTCTCACTTTTTTGGCCCATGCAGTATGTTGACATTAAAATGTGAGCGGCCTACAACACTTTAGAGCATTCTAAGCCAGATGATCAGCTGCTAACTCAAGACGTCTTCTTTCTTGGCTTTTTCGTCCTAAAGCCCATGACAGACGACCCAAGTTCTCCGTCCAAGAAACTCGTACGAGAAACTTGGACGAGAAACTTAACGGCAGATTATCGCAAAAGTTTTTCTCATTAACCTGTTTTGGTTATATTTTTACCCAAGTGGAAACACGCACTTAAACTGAGAAGTGGCATATTTATTACAGCTAATTTGCCCCGTAATGCGTCTCAGACCCACGGAAGTGGTCTCTTAACATTACTTAGATCAAAAAATACAACTCACATACGTCTGGTAGCCTATCAGATAGTGAAACATATTATTTCTCCGTAGTTAATGTCGCTAATGTTATTAATATCGTTATGCTTTTGCGAACTTATTCTCGTTAGAACTAAAACAAATTGGATTTTTAGATTTTTTATTGTCATCGCTATTACCTAGGGATGTGGTCTCGTTCTCGACGTCTCGGTCTCGAGACGGTCTCGAGACGCACCAACGTCTCGTCTCGGTCTCGGCTATTTACGTCTCGTGCACAAGACGTTATTTTCGACCAAATTATGCAAGCCACATTAATAAAATGAGCCAAATCAGTAGTCGCTATTTATGGCAGTGTTAACCCGAATAGGTTATATATTATTATTATTATAAATATTATTAATGGACGTGAAAATAAGTTTACGTCTGCAATCATTATAACGTGTAGGCCTATTTTAACGTCTCGGTAACGTCTCGTGATCTACAAACGTCTCGTCTCGGTCTCGGGCTTTAACGTCTCGTGCTCATCCCTACTATTACCTGACCTTTTGCTTTTTACTTGCAAGATATGACACCTTGTGTGGTAGGCCTATTACGATTTATTCGGTGATACGTTCAGCTGTCACCATGCCACGTGCATAGAAAAAGTATGTCCGGTTAATAACTTTAAGAAACATTTGAAATCGCACCTATTCAAAACTTCACTTGCGCAACATGACACTTTTGATGTAAAGCGCTTTGAGATAACTTGTGTTGCTTACAGCGCTATGTATGTTGCCTAGTTTACTTTACTTACTTACTTACCTGATCCGTGAAATGCAACTTCTTTCTACACATTACTGTAGATTGCCTGATATTGTTAATGCCAGTGGACCTGCTTCTGTCGGTACATCCTGCGACTGCGATGTTTGAATCTGTTTCTCTGCTGTGTACGGTGTACCTCTGTGTATGTATGCCACTGTGTGTGGTCTGGCAGGTGCGATCAAAGTGCGTCCGTCGCCGACTCAGAGACGCAAACCTCAGACATCGGCGACATTAGGCCTCTCATCGTCCCACTCATCATCGTCATCGTCGTCGTCGTCGTCGTCGTCGCCGCCCGCTCTGCCTTGGTCGACGCTCCCTCGACATGAACAGATCAACGGGCTCAGTCAGTCTCTCTCTCTCTCTCTCTCTCTCTCTCTGCTGCCGCCTTACTTACTGCTAATATGATATCCCACGTTCCATTTCTCCGCGACAGCCATCCGTCTTTCATTCTTTCCGCCGCATTTGTCTCCGCTGACAAATGCACAATATTTACAAGTATAATAAACGTTCATTGATCATCGAAAACTGTTGTTTTTTCTTTGTTTCCTTCAATAAAGTCACCCCATTGTGACGATCGTTGTGATGACAACGATAAAAGCAGTTCTGTGTAATGCTTTTCGGTTTCATTTTTGTGCTGAACAAACGCGCACTGACAATGGCATCAACAGTGCGTACTGAAATGCTTCGCCTGAATGAATAAAATTGAATGGCAAGAGAAAGAAAGGAAAGAATGAAGAATAAGATAGGCTTACGTCATGCTAGTGCTGCTACTGCTACTACTACACTACTGTACTACTAAAGTAATGATCGCGATAGATTGCTGTTATTGTAGTAAGTTTTATAACTGCAAAGCGACGTCTGACAATATTTCAATATTTTCCTGACAAGGAAAATCTTCAGCATAACAAGCTACATTGCTGGGTTGCGATTATGCGACGGTGAATTATGCGCGAAGTCGCGCTGGACTTGAGTAGGCCTAAGGCGATGCGTCGGCGTATAATGTGTTTAAGTCGCGGTGCAAGACCGCTGTTGCTGGCAAGACAAGCACTGCAGGCATGCTCATTTACATCGGATAAGGATAACGAACATCGCCGTCAGCTAGCTAGATAGACAGACGTCGTCACACATTCATCAAGCTTCACATATTATTAGCTTGTCTCTGTCGTCTCTGAACTTGGCACGTGTTAGCTTAACTGAAATATCTGCATCGTTATTGCGGCGGCGAAGTACGCAATCAGCGTTGACAACATGTACGTGGGATGCAGATGAAGAGCGACGGATAAAAATGCCCGTAGAAAATTTTAAAAAACACGGTCGTGGTTACGAGACTGTTACAATTACGAGCAAACTTGTCACTTATATCTGCACTGTCCGGACATTTAAAAGTCCAATCAAAACAAAATGACAGTTGCAAAAGTGACTAATATATAACCACGCAGCATGAAACAATTAACACGACAAGTACACGAATTAAACAGGGCCACCCATTTCAATAGTTGTAACTCTAAGTATACTGATCAGATCTGAATCACTCTTGACAATCAACATCATTTCGTTCTTAATCAGGATCTGTCATTTTTAGCTATTAATTTAAGAAAATGCCGCGGCGCCATGTAGCGAATGAAAATGACCATGAAAACATTCTCTGCCCTTGTAAAACCGTAAAAAAACACAAAAGAACGTTCTTACTTACCTAAATTTTTGACACAAGTGATAAGTAATTAACTACCTCATAATGATGTCAGTCAATGTTGTTATTTGTTAAATTAACTGTGATTTTTTTTACTATATAGAGCTTTGATCAACATAACGAAAGACGATTCCCGATCGTTATTTATTACCATGCCTTTCATTCACCAGATGGCGCCACTTTATTTTGCATAATTAATGTATGCAGATTATGTTGTCATATTAACAATTAAATGGGCTTGTTATTGCTATAAATAGTGACGATCCGAGCAGCACTTCTGAAGCTATTAGCTGAAATTTGGCCGACCCTGTAGACCACATCAGTTAGTAGGGGGGACTGACTATTTTAGCACACTGCTTTCGTATGTTGTACGAGTCACCAGCGAAATTTTCCTCCAAAGTTTTTTAACTCTAGCCCAGAGCACGGTGGTTGCTGTTCCACAGTGTTACGAAACAAATATCTAGTGGATATGTTCAGTGTAGGCGACACACAGCAGACAAACATTGAAAAAATGCACAATCACTTTTTGGCCGCTTTTACGTCGAATCGGTGGATGCAAAATTAGCCACAGTTGTTTTATGTGTGCCGCATTTGAGCTTTGGTAATGTAAGTCAGACGTAGGCAAGCATGGTCTTCTTGTTTTCGCTGTAATCTCGATGACTTCAGCCGTTGGTTAAGCTATCTCGTACGACTAAGCGTAGGCCTACTCGTCGCCAGTGTCCTGGCAGCCTCCATCCCGGTATTAGGTCATTGTCTCGCAGTCGCAGCTGGGTCCAGAACAGATTTAAGATTGGTCGGTCGACAAGCGAACAGGCGCAGGCAGCGACTGCACAAGAAGAGGCGTGGCTCAGTCAGGCGCCAGCCACGTCCACGTGCCAGTATTTAGTACAACAGATGTTGAGTTATGGTTGGTCGTTTGCTTCCTGCTTCCCGGAACAAGACATCTGCACGAACAAGAACGTCGAGGAAGAGACAAAAAGAGAGGGTAAAACCCATCAGACTGTGGAACGAGCGAGCGTGTCGTCTAAGAATGTTTGTGGCTTGAGCAATCGAACGATTCTTTACGTAATCACCGTCCAGACGCCGTCGCCGACGACTAATGCCACCTGCTTTCACCGCTGCCAACTTAAAGCCTAACTGATTGCGACGCGCGACTCGGACAGCAGCGAAAGAATGGTCGCATTATTTGTCCGACTGGAACAGCTTTATTGCAGGCTTTTTATCGCCCGACGTGTGTTGCTATCTGCGAATCTCGTTGCAGCATGCGAGCCGTCTTAGCGTCTGCACTCTGCAGTCGATACATGGTAATAAGGTGATTTGAAGTCTCGTCAAAAATGCCCCAAAATCGACTTTTGGGGGAAATGTGGTCAAAACGTAAAGATTTGTTTTGGGGACCCCAAAAGGCACATCCTTGCTCGAAACGACGTCCTTTGGGGGCAAAACCCCCTAATTCGATTGGGACCAAGTTTGGCACATTGGTAGATGTCACAGATATAATCACACTTTGGTGACGATCGGTTCGGAGATTTTTAGCCACGGGGGGGCTCAAATTTCCCATTTCCCCATTGACTATCGCTGTCGCTTTTAAAACACTTTAGCACTATCGTGCCGGTGTGTAATGAACAACTGTCTACTCCGACCAAATCTCATCCTTGTCGAAATCCTGTTACTCGCAAATCCGCTCATTCTGTAATATCCGTCTTTATCTCAACCACAAAACAGCCACCTCTATTGTTCTCTCAAAACTTGATTACTGTAATTCTGTGTATTATAATCTTCCCAACTCTCAAATAAACAAACTACAACAGATCCAGAATTCTCTCGCTCGTGCTGTCGTCAGAATCGTCAAAATCTTCTCATACCACTCCTGTACTTACATTGGCTGATTGGCTCAGAATAAATGAACGTTACGTCGTATATCATAAAATCCTGTCTCTCATATACAAAACTCTAACAACTTCTCAACCTTCTCATCTGTGTGATTTCTGTTCAACCTGCTCGTAGCACCCGGTCTTCATCCGTTATCACCCTTGCTCGTCCACCTATACTCGTTTTTTTTCTGAAAATTACAATCATTTCGGTATGCAGCACCCTGTCTTTGGAATCAATTTCCTGATTCTTCTCGTAAGCCTCTTGACACCCAACCTTCTCCATATTCATCTCATTCTACCTCATGTCAGTTTATCTTCTATGTCATTACTTTAGTTTATTGTCTGTCACTCCTTCACTCTTTCGCTGTCGCCTAAAATCTTACCTTTTTCGCGGTAAAACCGACGATGGTACCATGGTTCGTTTACCATGACTCATAAATGTAAGAATTTCGTACTAAACTTCGAAAACGTAAAAACGTGAACAGAATAAAAAAACACCGTCTGTAAACGTCGAATAAAAACGTTACCGAAATATGCCGCTGAATACATGTACATGCCTAAACCCAAGACACACGAGGAGAAGGAGGAGGAGAATGCTGGTACAGCTATGGAGAGATACTGCAGTGCTACATATAAATGTACAGATACACAAGCCAAATTCGTTGAATTTCACAAATTACTACGTAGAAACGTCGATCTACAGTGTGTCAGGGAAAAAAGTGAACCACAGGCAATATTGGATAGAAACGCCAAATCTTAACGCACCCAAACAAAATTATGTGTACTGTATTCTAAATATATTGCCGAAAGAACCACAAAATTTCGTTAACAATGAAGACATAATTTTCAAATATCGACAACAAAATAGTTGAAAATACCTTAGTTTCAATTGCGTTATATATAGTCACTGGTCTGGAAGTGTCGTTTGCTGACAGGACAATGTTTCTGCCCATAGGGCGCGTGAAACCGTGCAACTGTTAACCCGTGAAAGGCTAGACTTCATCGTTCCAACTCTATGGCCAACCGATAGTCCTGACGTCAATCCGGTAGACTGACGTCGCTCAGCTGATCGAAGAGTGGGAACATTTCAACCAGATGATCAGCTGATCATCAATGAAGCAGTCAGGCAGTGACGTTCACGTCTTCCAGCTTGCATTTGAACACGTGGAGAATATTTTAAACACAGACTCTAAATATGTTTGACTTTTACACTATGACATTTACAGTACATGTTGCCAAGAGTGGACACTTCATGTTTTCTGGTGATCTCGCTAAACTTGCTATAACTTTGCAGACGTTGACAGATTTTACTGAAATTTAAATTTGACGGTTTGTTTGCAATTAGATGTTACATTGCTGGAGCAGAATTTGGTTAAAATCCGACATTGTTTGCCAAAGTTATGAAAATGTATATAGCAGTTTACTTTTTCCGAACACACTGTATAAAGTCATTATCTACGGTATGACCATGGTATCGACGTGGTTGTACCATATTTTTGGTACAGCTGTCGGTTCATTACCATGGTCGAACCATGGTATTTTGAACTGAACTGTTTTATAAGTTCATGGCATAGAAAGTTGTTTCGTATATCGACGTCTTTAGCGTCGAAATCTGGAACACTAGTCTTATTCAGGAAAAAAACAATTAAATTAGACATTTTAATAACAGCCTACACGAGATGCAGATTCTGTAAACAATCCGATTTCTGTACCATCCTGTAGCCTATAGCAATACTCAGCATTTGCAGTTTACTGCCAGCAGTTTCGCGTTTAATTTATTTCTTAAGCTGACAGTCGAGCAGTGTGAGACGTACTAGACAAAAACACTTGCTCTGACGTAACACGGACGCAGTGTAGGCTACTTCGTCTCAGACAAATTGCGCGAATTCCTTTGATTTTTATGCGAGTTTCCTATTGCTTACCTCAGTAGTTTGTCAATTATAATTTTTCGTTTTAGTGCGGTACGTGAAGTGCTCAACTTTGTGTTTCATACGGTACCACAGCAGAAGAAAACAGCGACTGTGGACAATTATGGTCACGATGTTGTGATGGTGATATGTCTGTGTGAACATGTGTAGCGAGGTATCTGTTTCGCAACGCGTCACACGAGGAGAGACTGCTGTCGTATCTGTTCATCGACTACGATCCAGTCGCACGCGCAGTTGTCGACGTCGAACGTACCGTCGTCGTCACTGTCGACTTCGTGCTGCTGCGCATCCACGGACTTGTACGTCACTCGCACCAATGATGCATGTCTCCTAACTGATAACTATAAAAATTTGTAAACACTTTATAGCTTTTTCTTTAAAACATTTTAAATGTCGACAATGACAACATCATTGATTGTTTTTAATGACTGGCCAGATCTATCATAAGCTGACATATCGTTAATGAATAATTCACTTATTTCACTCACTCGCAACAAGCTCATTATATTCTTCTGCGTTAATCAGTTTCATGCTGTTATGTGCCATTACTTTTCTTTTAGATGCCATACTTTCCGTGCATCAACCTCAACCACTTATCTGCATTACCGTAGAGAGTTTGCGTTAATCATTAAAGACTTTTAGGCATCACTACTTCTGTAGCTTTCTCTATTCCCCAGAGACCACATACCAGCGCACCTTAGTTCACATCAGACTTCCGGCTCACAGTATAAATCATTTAATGTTTAGTCACTTTACATAGATTTTTACTATGCATTTAAACCTACACTATGCATCTACATTTATGACCGCAAAACGACTGTTTTTGTTGGTTTACCAAATGAATGCCAATACGCCGTTGACGTGTAAGAACAAAAAGTTTCCTACTCAAAAGGAATGTTAAATAGAAAATTTGAAAAGAAGTTTATCAGAAGTAAACTCTGTCAATATCAGAGTTGGGCATAGGTCACTTTTCTTGGACCCGACCCAACCCACCACGAAATTTTCTAAAAATTACATGGATTTTCGTTATATATCCAAGTGCAAGCGAAACAAACAATGAGCACATCGTTCATTTCAGCTGATTAGGCCTAATGTTCAGTCGCACGCACGATTACTACCAGAATGGTGCACAAGCTGCGTCTCATGTACGTCAAATCAGAAACTAAGTACTACATGTGACTGACTGCAGAAAAGTCTCACAAGTAAGCTATAGCTATACACAGCTAGAGCGTCAATTGCAGGAACAGGAGCAGGAAGTAGCCTGCTGATAGATACAGTTATAATTGGCGGACAATATTAATAGGGAGCTACATAAAGTGATCTCCATTTCTCAGCCGCGGGGATTAGGATGGAGCTAAGAAGCTGCTATATAGATCATAGTCACATCTTTTTACAACTCGCACCGACAGCACACATACACGGACAAGCACAATGCTGTAATTTCTTTACACCTAATACTACAGTACGGGTAGCTAACACGCGTGACAAACAACAACTGCATTTGTGGCTAAATAACAACTCAGATTCGACCCAACTCGCGGGTATGACCCGACCAGTGTCCTACTCTGGTGAAGATCGATCAAGTGGTTCGATACAAGGTCACATGAATTGCACCGTTATGCATCTAACATAGGCACCCAAGAGCACATTTTAGTGTTTTAGTGGAATGTTGTGGTCGTCACAAGTAGTATTTTTCATTTGAGTTTAAATTACTTCTGCAAAATTTTGTTTGTTGATGTGTTCCCGTTTCTAATAATACCGGGCGCAGCCCGGTAGGCCGCAGGCCTACGGGCGTAGCCCATAGTAAAATCACCTGTGTGCGCGTATTGAGTTCGCCGTTGCCGGTGCTTACTAGTCTGTACTTTTTGACTGTCACGAAATCTTGTCACAAAATCTGGTGACGAAAGTCTAGTTTTCGTTGTCGCGGAAGTAGTAAGTAATCAGTTTAAAGCGATAA
>Ga0126335_1001785_pt1 | contig 12416 bp, 9 predicted proteins | sample OlaspJWI45metaG_FD_108409 | JGI IMG/M metagenome (GOLD analysis project Ga0126335, IMG submission 108409) | Marine gutless worms symbiont microbial communities from Oahu, Hawaii - Olavius sp. 1 OAHU.JWI-45 metaG | ecosystem: Host-associated > Annelida > Digestive system > Unclassified | place...
GCGAAAACGAGTGGCTAACTTCGAGCGTAAATTTACAGCCTTTACATACTGAGTTTGTTGTTTAGTTAAGTTAGTTAAGCTGTTTGTTCTGCTACCTTTACGGTGAATAAAGATGAATATATAAGCTGGTGTCTGGCTGAGGGCCATGGAAACGGATATCAGCGCCGCCCAGTGGGCCAATGTGGTTTGGGAAGGACTTTATTTTTTACATTTTACTTTAGCTTTTCTTCTTTTTCTGCTAAAGGCAATGGAGTTGTAATTTTGCATGAATTTTGTATTTCATATCTGACAACAGTTATTATCATGTTAAATTGTTTTCCGGTCTATAACTTAAAGCTTTCCCTGCGATGCTGAATATATTAATATTATGTTTATTATGTTTAGTGCCTATTCCTTTCACGTGTCAGCTGACGGTCAGCTGCAGCCCGTTCCATTTCCACCGGATGCACTAATAGGTCCAGGCATTCCACGCCATGCTCGACAGCTGAGCACACTGAGTCATGGTGAAGTTGTGTGTGCTGTCACCATCAGTAATCCATGCCGACATGTCTACACTGGAGGAAAGGTATCATACTTATCATACTCGTGGCTCCAAAAGCTGTAAACTAGGCTTGTACCATTTCCTGGCCGGATGCTGTACAATACACCTAAAGCAGGCTTTTGTTTCATTGGGTTCAGTTCTGTCTAAGTTATTAGTACTTTGTAATTGTTATTCATGTTTTTGTGTTTGTTGGTTTTTATATTATTTTTGTGTATGTATATATTTTTCAGTTTTTGTTTGCCTGGTCATTTTGTCAGTACCGGTGCAACTGATTTACTGAAATGATCATCTGCAAAATATTTTTATATGAGTGAGATGTAAAACTCTACTTGCTTACCGGTTAATTACTTACTGTCTTACTTGCTTACTAATATATGTGTAAGTGAATGTTGTTATTTTGCTGTGGTTGAAGGGTTGTGTGAAGGTGTGGGATATTCGTGATCTTGGATGCAAGTCGCCTGTCTCTCAGCTGGATTGCCTTGTAAGTGACAGATGCTTTATTAATGCCTTAAGTGCTTACTGGCAATTACGCATAGATTACATAATGAGCAGCTGCAACTTAATGGGTGAGACACTTGGCTGTTACAGTGGATCGACGTTTAATTTGTACTACCATTCTAAGTTCTCGGTTGCAGCTGGTAATGTGCTAAGCTATCAGGCTAATACTTTAGTCTCCAGAAACAGTCCTGCTCTTTGCTTTGATAGTTTTTGGACAGTAGAGAGAGTGCTTCATATTAAAATGTTTTTATTTGACAAGAAAACAGTCGAAAGCTTGTGCACAAATTTCTTTACATTGTAGAAGTTAACCGTTGCACTTAGTTAATAGCACGTAGTCAAAAATCTCTGTCTGCAGAAATGTACATTTGTATCTTGAAACAGCTTTGATGTTAGAGACTAAATGGATAGTGTGACAATTTTGTGATTTCCTGGGAATCTGTGGGATGTGCATTGAAAATCTTTATTTTACCATATATTAGCTGTTTATTTATGTGTTTTTTCTAGCAACGAGATAATTACATTCGATCGGTCAAGCTGCTACAAGACGGCCGGACACTGATTGTTGGTGGCGAAGCAAGCGTCATTTCAATATGGGATCTGGCCGCTGTAAGCTGTTAACTATGCTACTGATTATAACAGATTGTTTACTATAAAATAGTTTACTTCATGGCTAGTGAAGAGTGTGTTTGGCTTAGTTCAGTTAGTTGACCAAAGTGAGCTAATTTTTTGCTGTCAGTTACAGCTGTACATGAAATTCATAGAATCTGCTGTATTTGGTGATTAAAGGAAAACAGAGTAAGAACTATTTAGTATGTACTTTGAATGGGTTTTGTCTTTTTGTGCATGCTGACCAAGGCGTTCATTTAGGCTCCAAAAGAATTACAGTAATTGAATTTAGATGTGATTTGTAGGTTTGCTGAAAATTTCATTACTTTTGCATCTATACACTGGGGCCTAATTTTGTTTCTTGCTGTTATTTGTATGCAAGCATATTGCTAGAGTCTCAGTTACATTAAGTCTGTCTATTGTGACTGGTAGCCAACACCGCGTGTGAAAGCCGAACTGGCCTCAACGGCAGCAGCATGCTATGCTCTTGCCATCAGTCCTGACTCCAAGGTCTGCTTCAGCTGCTGTAGTGATGGCAACATCGCTGTCTGGGACCTTCACAACCAGACACTTGTCAGGTACAACATCATGCTGCTCTAGAGTCTAGAGGAGATAATTTTCTTGTTAATGAAAATTGTAAATAATAAAAATAAAATAATAATACAAATATTAACTCTGTATCACATTTTCCTGTTTGAGAGTCCAGAACTGGAATAGGGTGCAATAAGCTGTATTGACTGTTTGGAGCATTAGAGTTAATTTTGGCTCAAAGCTTCAATCGTCTTTATTTTACCAGTAAGGCAGGAAACACTGTGTGATCCCATATGGTATGTGATGTCCCGTAGTGGTGAAGTGATGTTCACGAACTGCTATACCCTTCTTTACCTTTTTTAATGGTAGAAAATAAAACAGCAACAAATAGACAGAGAAACTTTAACTAGGAACACTAATATCGACCATTCATCCTGTATGTTTTTCAGAACAATTTACACAATATATTTTCAGAGTATTTCATGAAGTCTGCTTAAATATGTTTCAAATGCTTTTTCAAATATAGATTTCAGGGGGTAAGCACAGTAAGTTTCTGAACCACTAACCTTCTGCTACTTCCTTTTACTCATATATTGTTGATTGTGACATGAACATTTTCATATGATTGGGCTTTTTCTATTATATCATTTAAGTTTATATAAAAAAATTATATCAGACTCAACCAAACAATATTTACCTTTGATGTTTCGATCTCTGTTTGATTGAATGTGATATAATTTTTCATATAAATGTTTCACCAACTAAAGAATATATTAAGGATATCATTGTTGTTGCTAACTCTCTCCATCATTGTAATTTGGCGTATTTATGACCAGACCAGACCAGTTTCTCCATGTTTATGATATTCAATCTGTGTTGTCAACAGGCAGTTCCAAGGTCACACGGATGGTGCAAGCTGTATAGACATTGCTCCTGACGGCAGTAAATTGTGGACTGGTGGACTCGACAACACAGTGCGGTCATGGGACTTGCGAGAAGGGCGCCAGTTGCAGCAGCATGACTTTGCATCCCAGATCTTCTCACTTGGTTACTGTCCGACTGGCGAGTGGCTCGCTGTCGGGTATGATTGGCTGACTTCCATTTGCTTGTAGTTGTATAGTTTAAAGTAAGAAGGCTTTTTTGGTCTTCTGCTGTTTCGAGCTGGCTTTTGACATCATTATTGGTATTTTTTTCCTGTTTCTGTGGTAATCTTGCAGGTGCCACATCTTTTAATTGTACATACTGTGTTCTGTGTTTTACCATATCATTTGATAACCCTATCCTTTTCTTACTTCGAGTAGCCTTTCCCATTATCATTCCTTCTGTGATATCGTATGTGTCTGTAATTGTCTTACCACACAGTAACAGTTTTTATAGTAGGTTGACACAGCATTGCTGTTCTTTCTGACTGTAGATAAAATTTATGCTTTTGATGATTTGGTTATTGTATTGCAGAATGGAGAGCAGTAACGTTGAAGTTCTGCATTCGTCGAAGCCTGACAAGTACCAGCTTCATTTACATGAAAGCTGTGTCCTGTCACTCAAGTTTGCTTACTGTGGCAAGTGGTTTGTCAGCACCGGCAAGGACAATCTGCTGAATGCATGGCGGACTCCTTATGGAGCTAGCATTTTTCAGGTAAACACAAAAGATGCCTTTTGTGGTGTTGCAAACTTTTTCGTCTTAGGGCTTAAAATGTTGAAATGGTGTATGCGGCACATTTGATGTGTCTGATATTTAGGTGACTTCTGTAAACTACAGTTGAGCCTTTAACTGTGGAATGCGATCAGTTGCGTAGTCATTCCAATCATGATGAATTATCAGAGTAAAGAACTTAATGTTGATATGATGTCACGTTTGTATCTGTCTCTTGCCTTTCAGTCAGTGTTATTTGTGTACTGTCAGCAAGTTACATTAATTTAAACTTGAAGCTATGTTGTTTTGTCTGTGTCGGTTTAGTTTCAGCCAAAATATTTTCTTGGCATTCTATGCTCATTTATGTCACAGTTTATGTTAAGAATGTTACTTATTCCACAAGCCATTGGCAATTTAGACACTGAAATCATCAATACCTATGTGTGCATTTGTTGCAGTCGAAGGAGTCGTCATCCGTACTGTGCAGTGACATCTCAAATGATGACAAGTACATCATTACCGGTTCTGGAGACAAGAAAGCAACGTTGTACGAAGTCATATTCTGAACAGTAGCCAGTTGGCCAGCTGCCGGGATAATGATTCTGTCCTGTTCTAAACAGAACCAGTGTTGGTCGTTTTGCAGAGCTGGCTGATGTGAAGTGACACGAGACGCACCTGTTGTATCGTTTAGTATCATTTCACATTTCCTTTTAACTGTGTCTCAACTGCTAGGATTGTGGCTCTAAGTTGTTAAGTGATGAAAGTACTAGTGAAAATAGAGATTGCCATAAATATTATTGGTTAGCTGTCAAAAATGTTTTTAAGTTAGGGAAACCTTTATGCCATTAGCTGTCTGTACACTTCATAACAGCAGTAAAGCACATGCAAACATTTGTCACTGTGGACTTCAGTGTGAGACATCGTGCATTGACTGCATAAGTTTCGTACTGTAGGCTATTCTAGTAAGTTTTGATCATCGTCAAACGCTTTTCAGTTTTCTGGTGTTTTTAGATAATGTTTATGAACACTAAGTGCTCGCAGTCAGAAGTATCTGATTATCCCAGGGGTAGATACTAATTTCATCTACGCCTATGTAAGTGGCAGAGTCGGCAGCTGATATTCGTTATGACATGAAAAGACAACAAGAATACTTAGCTTAAAGAACAGGGAAACTGGGCCGAAAGGAAGAATGGATCAGCTGTTGAGATTTTTAGTGAATGTCATTGCAACCAGTTTTATAATGTTGCTGAGGTAGCACTGCATTAGTTGACATCGTCGAGTGCGTTGCACGGAGGGTAACTATATTTGTGAATAGAAACGTGATTATTGTGCGATTTATTGAAATGTTGGTGACAGTGACATTTGTGTTGATATTGTTGCTCTTTGTTCATTTTGTACAAAGCTTGTGTGCATACGTAATTGTTGTCATCTTCATCGACGTTTGGTGACAAGCGAGGTTGTTTTTATTGAGAGTCCTGTCGATTGCTGTTGACTTTACCATTAATCTCTTCACACACAGTTGTTAACTGGTTAAAAACACGTTCGAGTAAATTTACGTAACTCTGGCTGTGCGTTGTTTCCTACTCGATGTATGGGTTAACAAGAACACTCTTAAGAGCGCAGACCTCCACCAAGGACCATGCTGTGTGTACCATGTATGCCGTCTTAAATGTCGCTAATAACAGTAGGCCTACTAGTCATCGGTGCTGATTATTGTTCGCTGTGAGGCAGCACTAGAATGCCGACGCTTTAAGTGTGACTAATTTTTTCGGTCTTCGTTCATTTCCAGCCTTATACAAAGAGACTGCAATACAAGTCAGTACAGTACAGAACACGTAGAAAATTAACCCTAAACTCATCGAACAAGTTAGAAAGCAGCCTATAGCTGTTGCAGAAAATAATTAAATGATAGAGCTCTCGGCAAATTCCAGCAGTTCCTGTATCGTTGAAGCACGTAATGTTGGCGGACTTGATAATAGCAACATATCTACGCTATTATAATCTGGAAATAGTTATCAATCATTGACTGACGTCTGAAACTTAGAAGGGAGCCAGCCCATTCTCCTATACCGGCTACTTTGCAGTAGTTTACGGATAAACGTGAATTGTGAAACAACAGTAAATTTATCGAGGCGATCAATGAGAAATGCAGACGTTCGTGTTGGCATATTGACAACGTGGGAGGTGAACTGTCGCAGGCTGCGTGGCAGTGTGTCGCTGACGTGGTTTCACTTCACTTGAGGTGAAACATTCAACAGTTTCTTCATGTCGACGACAGCTGTAGCTATGACGACGGCAGTGACGCCGACGAGTGCGGCAGCTGGTAGAGGGGTGGACGGCAGAGTGACGCCGCCGCTGCGACCTCGCCTGGGTAGATGTGGCCCGTACGGACGCTGTTCGTAGCGACCGTCCGTCGTCTCCTCGTAGTCCATGTCATATCGCGACATCTCTGCAACGCAACAGCATAACGCGAGCCCGTTACGCATCTCCCCGTCTCTGGAGTCAACTTCCGTGTTGATCGCTATCACACATTGCATTCTCGACAAAACGAGAGCTGATCAAAAAATCACTTTATTACTGTATAGCAGCCCGAGATGCACAAATAATTGCGAAGTAAACATCAATATACTTTTTGTCACGAAAACCTCTAAAATGTAATGCCACAGCATCTACAGTAATGTAGTAACGGCCGCATCGAAGTAGCGCCATCAGGTAAACGTGTAAGAAAAATCGCTCGCGTCAGCGCATGACAGACAGATTGAGTGACAGAGAGAAGCCCACGGTACGCAATAGTCCGCACCTCATGCTACGATGCAGCCTAGAAGATTTGAAGCAATGATGTTGCTACTGACGTAACAGCACAATCCAAAACTTAGGCTATATGAGCAATGTATAGCAGTAGTGACCAAGCGCATCCATGATGCTTGCATTAACTGAGTAGGCCCGGCAAGGATTCCAGTCTTCTCGTCCTGTGTCGAACACGACATCACGTTCTCCGGCCATGATCATCGACACCGAGTACGGGTTGTATTTGTACAGGTGCTCGTTGCCATGACGACACTCCACCGCCGACCACGGTATAGGGTTGTAGCGCGGGAAGAAGATGCCGATGACGTCACCTCGCCGGACTGGGATGCGGTCCTTAGGATAGAGAGCGAAATAGCTATGACCGACCCATAGCGCCACTATCTCTGTCTCACCAGCCAGTCCGTACCTGCAACAATCGCCACTCGTCATGAACAACGCGTGTCATGCCGGGCACCTGCACAGAAAGTAAGCAAATAAATATACAAGACGTGGTTAGTGTTTAACGTACAATCACCCGTATACTTACTTAGGCCTACTTTTTTGACGAGGTATCCGGTATCCGGCTTGAAGTAAGATTTCTTTCAAGAGCTTATGACATGACGTAACTGGTCATGTCGATTGTCGATGTCGATTAAACAAAAACCAAGAATAAAATCTTTAAAATACCGAGCAAAGTATTATACAGAAGTAATAAAGCAAAGCTAAGCAAAGTTAGCAAAAGACAACAGGCCGGAGCATCTGTGCTATAAAAACTACAAACACGTTGAAAATGCTGTGTGAGACAACGCGGCCAATACACGTATATACAATATACAATACAGGCGTACCTGTGGTTAGCGGCGTCGACAGGTCTCCATATCTGCAGGTGAACTATCTGCGAGCGACGTCCACGTGTCGTGTAGACGTTCCAGCCGACGATGAAGCCGTCGTGTGTCACTTGCTGTGTCGGGTCGACGATCAGAATCGCCTTCTTGGCGCTGTCCTCGTTCTCGCGCCACGTCGCTTCATTACCCAGCTGTCTCAAACACCAGCCTGCACCATAAACCGTAGAAACAGCAATGTAAGCCTACTTATCACTCTATTGGCTGTCGGCCCGTCGACAACTTCGATCGTCAAATGTTGCTACGCGCGACGTTCCTAGAACTCGCACAAGTCTGGACGATCGATCTTTCACCGTTGCTGGTTCACGTCTGTGGAACAATCTACCTCTCCATCTACACTACCTACCGTTCTGGAGTTCCGCTCCTTGCTGTTTTGCGTAGGAACGCGGTGCCTACTGATTGTTGCCTACAAGCCTATAAATAACACGATATCATCGGTATGTACCTATACCTGCTTGCTTAAGTCAATGATTGCCAAAGAAGAAGAACAGAAGTCACCATTGAGGCGCTGAGGCTAACGTCGAGCAGATGGCGTTTATGACATGCAAGATTTATTGGCTCATATATACGAAGTCCTGCAGACAGCGTGAAGAGCCAAACCCAGATCTACCGTGATGTGTGTCATAAATCCGTTGGCATTTCGTGATAAAGAAGAAAGGCGTTTCCCTGTTCGGTCTGTCAATCATCAGTCAATCTTTATTTACGACTTAAGCACACGAGAACTTAAGCTGTTGCTATTCAGATCCATATTTAAAAATACGAAAATCTTCAGATGCAAAAAACATAAAACAAAGAATTAACACTCACGATGTCTACTGCTACGCTAATATACGAAACAGTCAATATTTGGGGGTTCCAACATGCTCAACTAATTACCCATATTACAGGATTTTGTCAAATTTTACATACCGCTGTGCCGTTTTTAACTTCTAAATTTGTCACTTCGCAATCCTTGCGAGTCTACAGACCCCCCAGCACCAGCGTTCAGCACCCTCTAAATGACGCCCTTGATACGAAAGTCAACTGTAGTTAAGTATTAAACATACATCTCAATTGTACCACACGTTTCTATGAAAAACTGGTATGAAAATAATGAAAGATCTCATTTTCTAGAATCGGTGAAATAAATGGATGAAAATTTGTTTAGCAACAACATGGAGTTCTGAATCGGATCAGCGTCACGTGACCGATCTACTTAGCAGTTTGGAAGCTTTGGGGCGATGTAACTGATTGAATAAAAAATATCAGCCACGGATGTAGAAAAGCTCACAAACAACTGAATGGCAGAATTAAGACACTGCTATGAGATTTGGTAGGAAGAAATAAGCCGTATGTATCGCCATAAAGTACACAATATGTCGAGCAACTCGTGGTCTGACATGCTGACGCCGGACGAGAATAACAGCAAGGCTACTTTGTACGCTTACCGCGTGCCCACCGGTATAAAATATGACCGTATCGGGTGTTCGACAACTCAACGGGTGCGAGCATGAAGAATGACGAATGACGACCATATACAAGCGTATTAGTGAACGGATCAGCAGCGTGTGTGGCCTTTACACTCGGACATAAATTCTGTCGCAAGAAACATACGAAGAATTAAGCGTTGTTTCCACATGTGCTGCGCTGCGCGTTGCGAGACGAGTCCCAGCGAGCCACGCAATGCAACGCAACTCACAGCGCAGCGCATGTGGAAAGGACGCTTTAGAGTAGCGGAAGTAAATATTCGTTGACGTGTTGAATAATCTCAATAACACTAAATACTATTTTATTATAAAATGCTAACAGTCATTCTCAGAAAAAGTGTAAGAACATTCTTGTCGCTCTCCATACAAGAAATACAGCTTTAATTGCAGCGAACTATCTGTAGATCAGGCCACGCAAATAGCCTGTGTATCAATAATTAACAGGCCTTATGCCTCAATACTGAATGTGCAACTTCGTTCTGTGTTCAGGCTATTACTTTCTTTGGCGGAGTATGACTGCCTCTTCCCAAAATTAAGTTTTCTTGCCGTTGTTGCTTTGCACTTATTTTTACATTAATTAAAGTATAGGCTCGCATACAAACTTGTCAGTGCAGGGCTCCTCTGCAATAGCTCATGTACTCGTCTACTCGTGCTCTCCTTAACATCGGCGGAGCTAAATTGATACGCTGGCATTCTTAGAATGCCCGTACAAACACTCTGTACGAGATATTTCTATGGCAAACGGATATGCGCGCATCGGACGTCTAGGGCTGAAACGAGGAAGTTATGGCGTTGGGACATCCGTGCAGGCAGTAGTGGCGACTGTGAAAGATGTGTCGGAAGAAGTTTCAGCGGCTGAAACATCGACATAGAAACACTGCAGCAGGCGGGCGAGGTGTCACGAAGAGATGTGCGACACGCAGAGCGACCATCTATTCCATTTCGCCGGTCGACGTACGATCGTCCCCGGTTCAATTCAGACGACGCAACGTACGCGACGCGATGCGGCCGCTCGCAACCAATTTATGGTCGTAATCATTGTCTGACGCCCAGGCACCACGGACGCGTTGACTGCCGACGTAGCCTCTAAATATGTGTAAGTCGCTGCTGCTATTTAGTTTCAACTGATAAAACCACCTAAAACGCCTTCATATATACTGTACCTTTCAATTTTCTGTTAGGTCGACAGACGATAGTCAAATGCGTTATGTTTTGCTGCTATGACTTTTTAGTTTCCAAATCGTTAGGCTCGCTGGGCGGGTGTCCCCAAACTTATATCAGTAATTAGAGCGTCTAGTACTCTTTTTATTTAGTTTCTACTAAAATGTTACAGTTAACTGAAAGCACACTGCGTTGGCGTTTGATGAATTATGATTAGCTTGCTTAACTGTCGTTGTAAATTGTGTGCAGACGACATACATGTAAGTGCTACGATCTCTGCACGTTTTTGCTATTATTTGAGCAACTTCAACTGTAATCACTTGCCGGTAATAGGCTTGTATTATTACATGTTATTTTGTTGCCGAGTATCATTGGCAGTTGTCTGTCCTGGCATTTTTGGAGACGTGCTGCTGTAGGCCTAATGTGTGTAATTTTGATTGAGTAAAGGGCGGCCGGCTCAATGGACATCTGCCTATTCTGCATTGTTGTATACGCATAAATGTTGTGGTAAATAAACTCTCTCTCGTTCTTGTCCTGTCCATTTCAGAGTGATTATTTTACGTTAGACGTTCGAGTATTAGTATCAAGAAGGGCATTTTGCAATTTGCCAGTGCCAAGTACGAGAAGAGTTTGAATGGTAAAAAAACAACTGAGCGTTGAAACTTAAGTCTGGCGGCCTAATAAAAGTCGATTCGTATTCCTGATCTACGTGCGGAGAAATGAGAAATTCCACAAGGGACTAGCGTTGCCATAGTTACGATGACAGTTGCTTAGTTGTCGGCGGGCGACGTTGACGGCGCGGGGTGCAGCTGCAGCGCTTGAAAGAAAGTCAGGTGACACTGAACGGCTGGATGCGGTTAGCAACAGCAGTAGGCAGTGACCGAATACGTCGGTGGACGTCGACGTGACGAGATTATTGTAGGCCGCGTCATACGGAAAAGATTAGTCTAACCAACTCAAGTTGGCGACACCAACAGCCGCGTTGACGTCGCGTGCGGGCCGCCGCCGTCTGTCAGTGTTGTTCGACTGCAGCGACCGCGATACGTCACTCTGACGGCCAGAATAGAGCGTTGGCAAGCTGATGAAGTGATGCTGAAACAGGCCCCGAGCCCATAGCTTATAAAAACGCTAGCCCAGATGATATTTATTGTTCATACAGTTACTATAGAGAATTACAGAGTTCTAAGCCCCGACAACATACAACAACACAATAATCTATATTTTTAGTTTTACTTATGCGTAAGCCTATACCTGCTAAGATATTCGCACCGAATTTAATTTTTTTACAACTTTCCACCATACAGTGAAAAAGCACGTCTGCACTTGATGTACTGTTGCGATCCTGGCCTTGGAATGTTGAAATCAGAATAGTTGTCAACGCAGCAAAAAAGCTTTTCACGACATTTAGCTTATTTAAATATTTGTCAGCAAAAAATGTCAGTCAAATGTACTCAGTCTAAGAAAATAACAAATAAAAATAGGCCTAATGAAGAAAAAGACTCATAGCCTCGCAAATGTAGGCCTAATGTTTTTTCTCTTGCTTGCTGTAAATGTCAGACATCTTCTTGTTATTGCCTTATTTGTTTTTCATCCAGCAACATTCATCAGTATACAGCGGTAACTCGGGTTAAAAATTCCTGGTTATTTCAACATCAAGTAGCAACATGATTGATGTATGGCCAATCATTAAGCATGATAGTGCTTCTGTGATGCTCATTTTGGCGCGAACAAGTTCGCACAGTCTACAGTTGTTATGCACGCTTCGCTGCAGTTTTAGGAAACGAAATAGGAGACCAGCCAACGTTTGTGCTGCTTTCGTTTCCTGAAAACGCAGCCGTCGTACTCTTGGCGCGCACCCGACAAAGGTAACAAATGCTTATAAAAGCATCGAACCCATGTCTTCAGAGCACCGCTAAACGAAGATTCACTCTATGTGCATTGCTGGCTGAACAACACCTACTGCACTATATCGGTAACTATCTAGGTTTACACCTTTTGTGTTTTACGTCTAGGCTGCGGCTTCGTATTTACAGTAGTTATAATGACAATGAACAATGTCGCAAAGCTCGAGTTGATGTAGTAACAGACTTGCGTCTAAAATTACCACGATTTTGTACAAACTAGGCTATCACGATTGACAACATGCATCAAAGGACAGCAAGTCGTAATATTGTTGTTTTCTAGCAGTTTTAGATACTGGTGTGCTTATAACTTTGCTAAACTACACAAATACATTTGTCACATCATATAGGACATTGTTTTCGCAAACCACTTCGTGTCACATGTTTACA